>TARA_R110002050_G_scaffold81133_1_pt1 | contig 38124 bp, 20 predicted proteins | sample TARA_R110002050 | Tara Oceans TARA_R110002050 (sample SAMEA4396988) | marine metagenome | biome: Polar Biome; feature: [DCM] deep chlorophyll maximum layer (ENVO:01000326); material: water (ENVO:00002006), including particulate matter (ENVO:01000060) such as... | depth 25 m
TGGATCTTTCATTTCTGAAAAATACGACAATAAATTACCTTTGCTATCCATTTTGCCATCTATCTGATTATCAGATAAATATACAATTTTTTCATCGCAAAAACAACTTATTCAACTGATTATTAAATAGTTAAGTGCATTATTTTTTTAGATGCGTTTGCCCTGGGCCTCCAATCTGGAACAAAAAATGCTTAAGAATTATGCGCTTAACAGTTCTATTTGTGTTTGTGGGACTCATGCAGGTGTCTGCAAGTCTTTATAGTCAAAATACCAAGCTCAACTTGAAATTGGAGAATACCCGGCTGGAGGATGTCTTGGAAGCAATTGAAAAGCAAAGCGAATATCGTTTTGCTTATAGTGCTGAGTACATTGACATGGACAAGGAAATTAATGTTGATTTCAGAAATAAACCTATTGATGATGTGTTGGATGGTTTATTTACGGGCACTGATGTCGAGTACCGGATTAACGATCGGCATATTATGCTGTACTCTTTAAAGCAAACCAGCAATGTCGCAACTCAGCAGCAAACCATATCGGGGAAGGTGACCGACTCTTCTGGAGAGCCACTGCCTGGCGTTACTATTGTTGTTAAAGGAACAACCCGAGGCACAATATCCGACACTGATGGAAATTATTTACTGCCAGATGTATCGCAAGACCAAACCATTGTATTTTCATTTATCGGGATGACTACTATTGAGATATTGGTGGGAAATCAGTCGGTAATCAATGTTGCTATGGAAGCCGACGCCATTGGTATTGAAGAGGTGGTAGCCGTGGGTTATGGGGTACAGAGAAAAGCTACCCTTACGGGCTCTATTGAAACCGTCTCAACGGAAACATTTAGGGATCGTGCCGTGTCTAGTCCAGCACTGGCTTTGCAAGGTCAAAGCCCGGGTCTGGTTGTTACACGTAGTTCTGCACGCCCAGGGAAAGAGGGAATTGATTTTCAGATTCGTGGTGCAACGTCGGTAAACGGAGGAGATCCATTAATTGTAATAGACGGCTCTCCTGTTGTCAATAATGAGGCATTTTACAATATGAATCAAGACGATATCGAATCCATTAGTATTTTGAAGGATGGTTCTGCAGCAATTTATGGTTCGCGTGCTGCCAATGGTGTTATTTTGGTTTCTACGAAGAAGGGAAAAGGAGACATGAAAGTCGAGTTGACAAGCAATTTTCGTGTTAACTCGGTTGGAATTCGTCCACCTACACCTACGATGGAACAATATGCGACAGTATGGCTCGAGGCTGCTGAGCAGGACGGAGCCCAAGCAAACTACTGGGGATGGATGAACGAACAGAACTTGCTAGATATGCAAGCGGGTATCGAAGGGATTTACCCAACACAGTATTGGGGAGATATTTTTATTGGTAACCATCCTCGATTCGATGTCATGTATGGTTCTTCAATTTCCAATCAACAAAATATCAGTGTTTCTGGTGCTTCAGAAAAGTCAAGCTATCGTGTTTCCGGGGGTTATGTTGAAGATGTGGGAATGCTTCAAACAGCCTATGACGGAAAAGAACAATATAACATTCGTTTAAACTACGAGTACAAAGTAAGGGAATGGTTAAGATTAGAAACTGGTTTTTCTTATTTTAATACGAGTGTAAGCAACCCTTCCACCGGTTTCGATGCTTCCTCAATTTCTCATGATCCTCCATTTTTTCCGGCCAAAAATCCCTACGGACAGTGGTATGCCAACTTCAATATTGCAGGCAACCGAAACTCGGTAGCCGCAACTGTTGATGGCGGACCAGAGACAAACGAACGTGACCAGTTTAAGGTTAATTTTGCCGCCATATTGGATATTACTAAAGATCTGAATATCCGTGCTACAGCTTCGATTGATAAGGATTTTAATGATTATAAAATGGTGCAGGTTACTGTGCCTCAGTATACATGGTTTGGAGAACTGGCACCAGAATCTGTGAACTCTACTTCCTCCATCCGCCAAGAGCGAAGAAACCTTACTTATCAAAGTTACGGTGCTTTTGCCAACTACAATAAAGCTATCGAGAATCATGAATTTTCAGCGATGGTTGGTGTGACTTCAGAAAAAAGAGAGGACAGCAGATTGTATGGTTACCGCAAAGGGTTTGTTGACTATGGCGTGTATGACATCAATTTAGGATCAACAGAGGAGTTAGTTGAAGCCAGAGGCGGAGCCGGAAATTGGGGGATATATGCTTATGTTGGAAGGTTCAACTACAACTACAAAAGTAAGTATTTGATTGAGTTGGCTGGGCGCCGTGACGGTTCATCTAAATTCGCCTCTGGCTATCGTTGGTCGAACTTTGGTTATGGATCAATTGGCTGGATTTTAACAGAGGAGAACTTCATGAAGTCCATTCCGGCCATTTCATTTTTGAAGTTGCGAGCAAGTTATGGTGAAACCGGGAATCAAGTAGGTATAGGCAACCAGGATTATTTATCAACCATAACCTTTGGAACCCAGATATTTGGCACTTCACGTGCCTATCAGAACGACGCTCGGATTAGCGGATTGACTAGCAACACTCGAACCTGGGAAAGGGTAGGAATTGCGACCTATGGTGTTGATTTTCGTCTTCTGGACAATACCTTGTTTGGATCTTTCGATTATTTCACGAAGAAGAATGATGGGATGCTAATAAGTATCAACTATCCTGACTTGTTAGGTGGAAATGCACCGAAATCGAACAGCGGTATACTGGAGACTAAAGGTTGGGAGGCTGTAATAGGCTATAGAAATAATGTTGGAGATCTGGAATACAACATCTCTGTTAATATGGGTAATAGCGAAAACGAATTGGTGAAGATGGACGGAGTGAGTACCTATACTGCCGGTAAGAATTCGACGGTTCAGGGATATCCACTAAACTCCTGGTTTATGTATGAGACTGATGGGTTCTTTGCTGACGAGGCAGAGGTCGAAAACTACTACACTAATAACGGTGACGGAGGATCAATTCCGAGTACGTCGGATTTGACTCAGCGTTTGCGCCCTGGCGACACGCGAAAATTAGACTTAGATAACTCTGGATCTATCGAGAGCAGTGGAAACATAGATGAGATGAATGGAGACGTGAAGTATATGGGCGATGCTGCGCCACACTACAATTATGGTCTCAACCTAGGCTTACGTTTTAAAAACTTCGATTTAACAGGATTTTTTCAGGGAGTTCTTGAGCAGAAGCTGGAACGTAGTGGCTATTTGAGCTTTCCATTTTTTAATGTCTGGACAAATCAAACATCAGCCTATATCGGTGAAACTTGGACACCTGAAAATACCGGAGCCGAGTTCCCAAGGATGACCTATACAGTGAACCGTGCACGTTGGAATTGGTGGCATAACGATTTCATGTTGGTGAACAACCGATATATTCGTCTGAAATCTCTCGTTGTTGGATACACGTTCAATGACATTCGAATTGACAAACATAACATAGAGAGACTGAGGATCTATTTTTCCGGGAATGATCTATTTGAGTTTACTAGCTTAAAAGATGGTTATGATCCCGAATATGGAGAGAGTACTCAAAATTCGTATCCATTTAACCGGACGTGGTCGATGGGGGTAAATGTAACTTTCTAAACGAATAAAATATTTGAAAATGAAAAAGATATTATCAATTATATTGCCAGGCTTATTGCTGTTTGTAGCATGCGAAAACCGATATTTAGATTTGGATCCATTAGATTCAATTACTGAAGCAGCTTATTTTAAACAACCTGAGCATTTTAAAGCTGCCGCCAATGAGTTTTACGATCAGATGCTAGGCTGGAGAAATATCCATACGGATTATATGGATTATGGTACTGATTTAACTGCACTCGCTCAGGATCTTGGAAGAGGGGTTTTGACGGCTCCTGCCACCGACCGTTATTGGTCAGACACCTATGCACACTTGCGCGAAAACAATATTTTAATCAGCAAAGCCGCAGAGTATGAAGGAGATCAGGAGGATATTTTGCGGTATATTGCTGAGGCTAAGTTCTTTCGTGCGTATCATCATTTCTTTTTGATGCAGCGATATGGCGGTATTCCGATAGTGACTACTGTGCTCGACTTAAATTCAGACGAACTAACTGGAGCGAGAAAGAGTCGTTATGAAGTAATGGCGCAGATTATGGCCGATCTGGATGACGCTATTGCAGCTCTTCCACCAGAGCAAAACATTGCAGCGGCAGATAAAGGACATGTTAGTAAGTGGGCAGCCGAGGCACTAAAAGCAAAAGCCCTTCTCTATGAAGCTACTTGGGAAAAGTATGTGGGAACTTCAACCGATGGTGATGGTAATGTTGATGGAGCAGGATCTGCAAAGCCTGCGGATTACCCATCAGTAAATGAGATGCTTAGTGAAGCAAAAGATTTGGCGAAAGACGTCATGGATAGGGGCGGGTACGAGCTTTGGAATTATAATAGCCAGTTGAACAACTGGAGTTCCCTGTATCTATTTAATTTAGAGGATGAAGGTTCAAATCCTGCAGGTTTGGATAAATCTACCAATAAAGAATTTATTCTCTATAGTATGTTTGACTATGCTCTTTACCAGGGGAATACAAATATTAGTCACACGGTTGATGGGCGTTTGGCTCCTTCACGAAAGTTCATGGATATGTTTTTATGTTCGGATGGATTACCTGCCGATGAATCTCCGCTATTTCAAGGTTATGCTAATTTATCTGATGAATATCAAAACAGAGATTATCGGTTAACATCCTATTTTGCAAATAATTCTACTTGGGATATTCCTGAAAATGGTTCTTCTCAGTTAACTGGTCCTGGGGGGGTCAGTGGAGTATCCTACTCTTGTCGAAAATTCCGTTCATATAATTATGGTACTTACCGTGCAGCCAATACTGAATCTTTCGATTATCCAATTATTCGGTTAGCGGAGATCTATTTGATTTATGCTGAAGCGTTGTACGAATTGAACGGATCATTGACTGATGCAGAGTTAGATGCGTCGCTCAATCGGATTAAAGTGCGTGCAGGCCTGCCTGCTTTAACCAATGCTTTTGCCGCTGCAAACGGATTGGATATAGGGGAAGAGATTCGTCGCGAGCGTGCTATTGAGCTATTTGGTGAAAATTCTCGCTATAATGACTTAAAACGTTGGGGAATTGCAGAGGAAGTGATGAATCAGGATGTCTGTGGAAATGTGATTGAAGGTACAGAATTCGAAAATAATCCGGAGCTCTATACACCTTCTGCATACCCATACGGAGAAGCTATCAAGGAGACTGCTGATGGTGAACGCAGCGTACTATTGCTGGATCCGGCAAGCAACAGAAACTTCCAAAGGAAGCATTACCTCTATCCACTTCCGCTGGAAGAACTTAACTTAAATGGCAATCTGACCCAAAACCCGGGTTATTAGGCAACGCTAATTAACCGGATTTGTAATTCTTGGTGTTAAATAGAAGTACAAATAAAATATGAATAAAATGAATAAAATAGCAAAAAATATATTCACTATCGCATTGGTTATTACAGGAGGACTTTTGTACACAGCATGTAGTGATATGATGAAAGAATATGAAGAAAAGTTGGTAGTATATCCAGAAATAACACTGAATGGTTTTACACCCCAGAGTGGCCGTCCTGGAGAGCAGGTGACTATTACGGGAACAGATTTTGGAGAATACGCTGACGCTGCTACCGTTAGATTTAATGGTGTGGAAGTGACTGACTTTGAATCCTACGCAGATGATCGGATCGTCGTGCGAGTTCCTGCAGATGCAGGATCTGGTAAAATTATTGTTCAGGTTTGGACACATGTGAAGGAATTTGAAAATGAGTTCACCTTCATTCCCGGAGCCAAAATCAGCAGTATTTCGCCGGAGGAAGCCCCTGCTGGCACTCAGTTGACCATAACCGGCGAGAATTTTGGATCAGACGCAGCAGCAGTTACCGTATGGTTTGGTGGGGATGTTGAAGCAGAGATTGTTTCAATCTCTGACAATCAAATCGTAGTGACAGTCCCGGATGGTGGAATAAGAGGTGCAATAATATTGGAATTGGGGCCGCAAACGCTCACCGGACCTATATTCTCCTACCCATTTGTTGGATTGAATTTTGAATTTAATACTGATGGAGATAGCGAAGGGTGGTTAACATCTCATAATTCGGCAGCAGACATCTCAGGAGGGACAATCAATGTATCATATGATATGACCGCCACAAAGCGTCGTGCAGACTTTAGCCTGCAGGGAGGAGCCGAGGTCCATGCCGGTTTGTATCCTATTGTGGCAATTCGCATGATTAACAAACCGACAAGCGGTAACTTTATCTTCGATACTAATTTGGGGAGATACAAAGACGGATCCAACAACTGGGATGGTATTCTGGTTGGTGACGTATATTACTACGATCTACGCAATACTTTTGGATCAGGAGCAACACTTTCAACGACCGAACCGACCCAACTTACCACTTTCCAATGGAAAGTGGCAGACATCACAACTGCTGAGACAGGTTATCAGGTTGACTGGGTGAAATCATTTGAAAGTCTTGATGCTTTAAAGGAATTTGTAACTCCACCTCCAGGGAAATATATATTCGAATTTAATGACCGTGCAAGACAGGTTACTCCTGATGTTTACGATGATTGGATGGCAAGATCTGACCAAAGTGGCTGGGCAGGACCAACAACCACGTTTATTGAAGGCGGCTATTCAAAGGTGACTTTTGCATCTCCTTCGGACGGTGTTAACAAAAACAGGGCGGACTATGTATATTCTTTTGGCGGTGACTGGGGATCGGCCGGAAGTGGTATCGATAAAGAACCATGGGTTTATTCTAAAGAATTCCCAATCTATGCCATCAAAGTTCACTTTGTACAAAATGACGGTTCGTTGGGGGGACCAAGACCTGCCAGAGGAAGTATCTTCTACGATCGCCTCGGACAATTTAATGATGACTACGTTGCAAAAAACGTACTCTGGGTAGATGCCTCCACTTGGGGTGGCGATGGTATTAAAGAGGAAGGCTCCTGGTGGCAAATAAAAGTTGCCGATATTTTATCCGATGAACAGGGTTTTTGGATTGACTGGCACCGAACGTTTAGAAGTGTTGAGGAACTTGAGGCTTTCATCGGTCAATAGGAAAGTAAGAGAAATAGTCATGCCGGAAATTCAAAAAAACGGTGTGACTTTTCTTTCTCAGTTTGAAGATCAAAGAAACAAATGAAGAAAGAACCATATATAGAATTAAGAACGACAGAAAATGTTAAAAACGAAAATCATGAAAGAGATAATTAGAAGCTGGATGCTGATCGTAATATTTATGGTGGGGGGCTGCTTGTCGTTTTACGGTTGTGGGGATGGCGGTGGAACTGATATTGTTCCCGATGAGGAGGAAATTCCAGAGGAAGAAGAAGAAGAAGAAGAAGAGTTTCCCATCGATGAAAACAAAACCTTTGTACATCCGGGATTGCTTCATTCTTCCGGTGATTTTGATCGAATAAAAGCCAAGGTTGATGCGGGAGCGGAGCCTTGGATTTCAGGATGGAATAAGCTTACAGCAAACTCTCATGCCAGTCTCTCTTATACTCCGGCACCGGTGGTGAAGTTAATTCGGGGGGGGAATTCAACAGAAGAGCCTGAAGCCGACAATTATAGCCGTGCTATGAACGATGTTGCCGCTGCATACCAGTTGGCTATTCGTTGGAAAGTATCCGGCGATGTTGCTTATGCAAATAAGTCGATTCAAATCCTGAATGCCTGGGCATCGACCTGTACATCAATTAGTGGTAATTCAAATAAGGCCTTGGGAGCGGGTATATATGGCTATCAGTTTGCCAATGCAGCCGAAATTATGCGTGATTATGAAGGGTGGGCTGAGGCAGATTTTGAGGCATTTAAACAATGGATGCTGGATGTGTTTTATCCTGTAAGTCATGAATTTCTGGAAACACATTGGGGAACCTGTATTTCACACTACTGGGCAAACTGGGATTTATGCAATTTGGCTAATATTATGGCGATTGGTGTATTGACAGATCGTTCAGATTTGTACAATGAAGCGATAGAATATTTGATCAATGGAGCTGGCAATGGCCAGTTGAAAAAGGCAGTTTACTACATTCATCCTGATGGCTTGGGGCAGTTGCAGGAAAGTGGACGGGATCAGGGACATGCTTTGCTATGCATTGGATTTCTTGGTGAGATTTGTGAGATGGCCTGGACTCAAGGCGATGACCTGTATGGTTACGATGACAATCGCGTATTAAAAGGGGCTGAGTACGCTGCACGCTATAACTTCAATCTGGGGAGTATTGCTTTTGAGCCCTACAACAACTGCGACAATGTAAATCATGCCGAAATCAGTGAAGTTGGTAAAGGAAACAAACGTCCAATATGGGAGTTGATCTATAACCACTATGCAAAACGTCAGAATATACCTACCCCAAACGTGTCACTGGTTGCGAATATTCACCGTCCCGAAGGAGGTGGTGGCGACTATGGCCCCAATAGTGGCGGTTTTGATTCTCTGGGCTTTGGCACCCTGTTATTTTCACTCGAATAACGTTCGAGCGCCGGGAAGAAAAGTTGAATTGAATAAGAGGAAATGTAGCACCACCCATGCTACATTTCTTCTTTGTTTCAATAAGAATCCCATTTAAAGAGGTGATTTTTCATAAAATGCCTATTATTGCACTTGATGAAAGAGACAGCTCCAAATACAGAACAGGAACTTGTTATCCAACTGAGCAAAAGTTCTCCGATTGCTTTTCAGCAATTGTTTGACTGTTACAGCCAGAAAATATACCGTTTTTCGCTTTCTTACCTAAAATCAGACACTGAAGCTGAGGAAATCGTGCAGGAGGTTTTCATGAAATTGTGGGAGACCCGACGCAATTTGAAGAGCAATAAATCATTTAAATCGTATTTATTCACCATCGCCTTTAATGTCATAAGAAAGAAATTTAACCAGAGGATGAAGAATGAAAGATATAAGCATGATTTGTTTGAATGGTTGGGACAGGAAAAACCGTCTCTTGAATCACGGGTTGATTTTGAAACTTTGCTTGAAAAGCTTGATTCTCTAATTGAGCAGTTACCTGAAAAAAGGAAAGAAATTTTCTTAAAGCGGAAAAAAGAAGGAAAATCGATCCAGCATATTGCCGACGAAATGGATATATCTCCCAAAACAGTTAAAAATCAGATTACTGAATCCATGAGATTCTTGAAAAAGTCATTTAATGAGGATGATATTTCTGCGATGCTGTTCTATTTTCTTTTTATATCTTAAGAAAAAGATCAATTTTTCAATAGGACTTTTTCGCTCTTTCGGATATAACAGTTAAAGTTACTGTTCTAAGGATGCCGATGAAAGAAAAAATCGATTATAAAGTACTACTAAACTATTCCCGTGGAGAGTATTCTTTTCTTGATCTGAAGAAGATTGCGCGTTGGTTCGAAGACTTGAGGTGTCACAGAGAACTTAAGTCAATCATCGAAAACCATTGGAGGGACTTTGCTATTCCGGACGAGGAAAAGGAAAAGGATCTTTCTGTTGTATTTGAAAATCTGAGATTGCGTATTCTGGAAGAAAAGCGTCAAAAGGGAACCAAGGAGAAATTTTTACACTACTATGCCCGTGTAGCCGCAGTTTTGTTGGTTCCACTATTGATTTATTCTACCTATAGTATTTTCAACGACTCTAAATTTTCTGATAGGTTCGAGACACAGGTCGAGATTGTTTCTCCTTTGGGTGGGAGAACTCACTTCCAATTGCCGGATGGAACAAAAGTGAGCCTGAATAGTGGAACAAAATTGACTTACAGTCCAAATTTCAAGAATAATCGAATGGTGTCGTTAACCGGGGAGGCATTTTTTGATGTGTATCACAATCCGTCTTCTCCTTTTGTTGTTAGAACAATTGATTTAGATGTGAAAGTTCGAGGAACTAAGTTTAATGTTGCGGCATTTGATAACCAACAATTGGTTGAGGTAGTCCTTGAGGAGGGGAAGGTCGAAGTATTTGGAAGTGAAGACTCGTTTTACCGTACGTTGCGTCCAGATGAGAAACTTACACTTCACAGACAACAAAATACCGTTGATGTGAAAAAAGTTGAGGCAAAGAATCTGACTGCTTGGAAAGATGGGGTGCTCATTTTTAGAAGTGAGCCTTTGGGTGAAGTATTGACACGTTTGGGTAGGTGGTACAATGTTCGCTTTGAAATCCTTGATAAAGAGATTGAAACTTTACATTATCGGGCCACATTCAGGGAGGAACCCCTAGAAGAAGTACTTCGGCTTATTTCGCTTACTGCTCCTATAGACTATGAGATTGAGCCCCGAGAAATAGGAGTTGATGGTTTTTATTCAGAAAAAGTAATCTATATACGGAAGAAAAATTAAAAAATCAGGAAAGTGCTGGAATCACTTTCCTGAAGTAATGCAATACAAAAAATGCAGTAAACACTTTTTTAATCATTACAAACACAAATTTATGAAAAAAAATCAAAAACGAAGGGATGTGACATATCGCACCCTTAGAAAAGGACTACTTATGATTAGGTGGAGTTTATTTTTCTTTTGCCTTGGAATAATCCAGGTTTGGGCTGTTGATTCTTACTCACAGCAAACGCGTTTTTCGCTGAATTATGAAAAAGTAAAATTGGTCAGCGTTCTCGATGATATTGAAAATCAAAGCGAATTCTACTTTCTTTACAATGAAGATTATGTCGATGTGAGTCAACTAGTTGACTACGAAGGATCTGATCAACGAATTGACCAGGTTCTGACTGGGCTGCTAAGCTCGAAGGAGATCAAATACTCGATTCATGATCGGCAAATCGTACTGACACCAGCCGAAAGTTATGACCCTCAGTTTTCAGGACAAACTGCTGGTGATGTCAACGGCAGGGTGACGGATTCCCAAGGGGAGCCTCTTCCTGGAGTAACCGTCATCGTCAAAGGAACCGTGATTGGAACTGTTACAGATTCGGAAGGACAATATGTGATTAGAGATGTACCGGACAATGCAATTCTCGTTTTTTCATTCATCGGGATGAAAACAGTTGAGTCACCTGTAGGAGGCAATCAACAGATCAATGTTGCCCTTCAGGATGAAACAATTGGTATTGAAGAGGTTGTTGCAATTGGCTACGGTACGGTAAAAAAATCTGATTTAACGGGAGCAGTAGCGTCCGTTACCACAGACGAACTTGTTCGTGGAAGTAAATACAATGCCATTAATGCCTTGCAAGGAGCAGTTTCGGGTGTGAACATTGTTCGTCCGAACAACAAGCCAGGTGCTGGCTATTCAATTGATATTCGAGGATTGAGTTCAATTTCAAAGTCAAATGAACCCCTGATTGTCGTTGATGGAATTCCGGGTGCGGACTTGGCTCTAATTAATCCGGAGGATATTGAAAAAATTGATATTCTTAAAGATGCATCTGCTACGGCGATTTATGGATCAAGGGGGGCCAACGGAGTTGTTATCGTTACGACAAAAAGAGGCGAGGTCGGGAAACCTGTAATCAGCTACTCAGGATATGTCGGGATAAAGACTCCTACGAACAAACCTGAATTCATGAGCGGTGATGACTGGGTACAATTAGTTCGCGAATCTTACAGGTCGAAGAATGATGGTGTATATCGACCTGATGAGGAAATATTTACCGATCCTTCAGAATTAAAAGCAGTACAAGACCATAATTACTTTGACTGGGTAGATGCACTGACCCGTGATGCAATCCAGACGAGCCATACGATTTCCGCTTCCGGAGGGACTGATAACTCCAAGTATTCCATCTCGGGAGGGTATTATAATGAACAAGGTTTTATGCAAAAGGAAAATTATACGCGATACAACCTGAAATCAACCATTGACATGAAAGCCAACGATTTCATTGGTTTTGGCGGTAGCATTTACCTGGCTATGTATATTCGTGATATTGGGAATAATGATTTGTTCCAGGATATTCATCGTGTTAGGCAAACCCAGCATCCTTTCAGTCTGGTTACAGGCGAAGAGATAAGAAAATTTTCTTCCAATGGGATATTTAATCCAATGATTACTCAGCATAATATAGATGAACAGAGCAAGGGGACTGATTTCTTGGGTAATGTGTATATAGACATTACCCCTGGAAAAGGACTCGAGTTTAAATCTACATTCGCACCATATCTTACCAGCAACAGGGATGGGAGGTTCAGGGGTACCTGGAGTAAAGCACTACAAGGAACCAGCCAACCTACTGCTTTTATGCGTACAACAGATAATTACAACTGGGTTTGGGATAATATTTTGAACTACAAGCTTGCAAAAGGGGCTCATAAATTAGACTTCACTGGCGTATTTAGTATGCAGAAATACGAGGACGAACAACTTTTTGGCGATGTTAAAGATTTGGGGTTTGAATCCTTGTGGTACAATCTGGGAGGGGGAACTGTAAACCGCCTTACTTCTAATTTTTCCAGAAATACCTTAGTATCTTACCTCGGACGTTTGAATTATAACTATAAAGAGAGATATTTATTAACCCTCAGCGGTAGATATGATGGTTCATCAAAACTGGCCAAAGGACATAAGTGGTCTTTTTTCCCATCAGCTGCATTGGCCTGGCGTGTTTCAGAAGAAGCTTTTATGAAAAACCAAGGGCTTATCTCCAATATGAAACTGCGGGTAAGCTATGGTGAAACTGGAAATAATTCAGTAGGCCCCTATTCAACTTCTGCAAATATTTCTTCAACGACTTATTATATGTTTGGAAATTCAGTGGCTAATGGAAATGTTCCCGGATCATTAGGGAATTCATCGTTAGGCTGGGAAACTACGAGTGAAATTAATATCGGACTGGATTGGGGAATTCTAGATAATAGGTTTTCAGGATCTTTTGAATACTATAACAGATTAACAGAGGACCTGATTATGAATAAATTAATAGCCACTCATACTGGATATTCATCTGTCCCAGCAAACGTAGGCTCTTCCAGAAACAAAGGATTCGAGATGTCAATGAATACTGAAAATGTAAGAACGAGCAATTTTAGATGGACTACTGCTTTTTCTCTGGCATATAATAAAAATATGATTGTTGACCTGGCATATAAAGAAGACCTTGGTAAATATTCATCCCAACTTGAAGGTATGGAAGGCGATTATAGCAACAAGTGGTTTATTGGACAACCTATCCGTATCAACTGGATTTATGAAGCAACTGGAGTGTGGCAATTGGATGAAGCTGAAGAAGCTGCCAAATATGGGCAGGTGCCTGGTCAATGGAAAGTCCGTGATTTTGATAAAGATTTCTCTATCCATGGCGACAAAGACAGGACAATTTATGGTAAAAGATCACCCGACTGGATCGGTGGGATGACCAATAGGTTTACGTACAAGAATCTTGACCTTTCGGCTCACATGTACTGGCGAACCGGTCTAACAGATCGAAACTGGTTCCTGATCTATTATACAGGAGAGGGGAATCAGCATAATTTTAAAAATGCGGCCCATGAATACTGGACCCCGGAAAATTCAACCAATGAGGGAGCTCAGCCTTCCAATCATGGTCCATACCGGAACAATCATTCCAATGTGTGGACAAAAAGTGATTTCCTTAAGATCTCAGATATTACTTTAGGATATACTTTTTCAGACTATATCCTACAACGTTTGAAAATGTCTAATTTGAGGGTGTACACGACTGTTCAAAATCCCTTCACCTTTACAAAATTTCAGGGATTTGATCCTGAAAATCCTGCTAGTAGAATCGGTTCTGATTCATGGATGGCACGAACTACTCTTGTTGGAATCAAATTAACATTTTAACCATTAATAAGCTAAAAAATGAAAAGAATATATAATATAAAGCTAAAAGGTGTCGCATTTCTCATGCTTTTCGTGACCTTTTCATGTTCTGACTTTTTGGAAGAAGTAAACTGGTCAAGTCAAACGGCTGATAATCTTTTCGTAACAACCGAAGGATATGAGAAGCTGGTTAACGGGTGCTATGCAGATCTGAGATCAATTTATAACAGTAAAGATTTTTTAAATCTATGTTGGCTGGGTACTGATATTATTAGCCAGAATAACACGGTTGCAACCAATGATCTGAATCAATACACGGTAAATTACGACTCAAATAACGGTAGTGTCAGTACTACCTGGAATAATTTGTACAAAGCATTGAAAAATACCAATGCCGCCATTAACAGGGCGGAGGCCGCTGATTTGGATGCATCGACGAAGGCACAACGCGTTGCAGAAGCAAAAGCTCTTCGGGCTTTGTATTTGTTTAATATAGTGCGGAGCTGGGGGGACGCACCATTGATGCTCGAAGAACCCAAGAGCCCCATTTCAACTGCAGTGAGGACTCCGTCTTCAGAAATTTACCAGCAAATATTCACCGATCTTAACGACGCTATTTCGGTGTTACCAAAGAAGCAGACAGGCGCGAGCTATGGAAGGATGTCTTCTTCTGCGGCAAAACATTTGCGAGCACTGGCGTACTTAACACGTGCATATCAGACTTATTCCGAATCTTCAGATTTTCAAAACGCTTATAATGATGCGGTTGATGTTATTCAAAATTCAGGCCATTCTCTATTGGGAGATTTCAGAGAGGTTCATCAGCAAGCAAATGAGGAAAACAATGAAATACTTTTCTCGGTCCAGTACGGTGCTGATGCCGTAAGTGGTATTGGCAACTCTATGCCAAAGTATTTTCTTTTCCCATACAGGGAAGGGTATTCTGGCTTGGCTAAAGACAGTTATTATGGGAATGACGATGGTACTTATATACCAACAAAGTATTTGTATATGAGTTTTGATTGGCTAAGTGATCGAAGGTCGGAGGTAACGTTTATGAGTCCTTTGAATGGAAATCCAGCGACATCTATAGATGGCAAGGATACAGGCAAAAATTGGTTTCAATGCGTTCAACCAGTTTCTGAAACATTTGAGCTGGGTGACACAGTTATTTATTTCCCAGTACCTACCGACCCGAATTTCAAATACTGGACAGCAGCTGACAAAGAAAAGGTAGATTATATTGTTTTCAATTTCCCAACAGACGATCGCGATAATTGGGCAGATGATGAATATTTCAAAACGGGATATCAGGCCACAGGTTTAACGAGCAGAACCTGGCTTCCAGTTTGGAAGTTTAAAGATACAAATGCATATTTTCTCGAAAGTGGAGCATCCACCGGGACGAGGGACATTTATGTTTTTAGATTGGCTGAAACTTATTTGCTTGCGGCAGAAGCTGCTGTAAATCTAAACAAAAACGGAGATGCATTGACAAACCTGAACGAAGTAAGGAAAAGGGCAGAAAAAGTCGCTGGTTCTTTGCAATATCCAGCCGGGACTAATGTAACCATCGATATGATTCTAGATGAAAGAGCTTTGGAATTATTAGGAGAAGTATCACACTGGAATGATTTACAAAGGACTGGAAAGTTAATTGAACGGGTAAGGAAACACAACTGGGATGCTATGAACATTATGGGTGGCATTCAAACTCAGTTAACAGAAGGAGCGACAAAATACCTTTTGAGACCAATTCCACTTGCATGGCTGAACTCTCTGGATAATCAAGATGAAATTAGTAACAACCCCGGCTGGTAACTGATAAAAAAAGGTGGAGCTTATCTCCACCTTTTTTTAACCCCACATTTCCCTGTGTTATATTGTGGGATTAAATGTGGATTTAAATTTTTGTTTCATCACTAAAAATAGAGAAAGCATGTATAAAAAATATCGTATTCCCTTCCTATTCTTCATTTTGCTTTCGGTACAGAATATCGTGCTGGGGCAAACGGCTTCAACGTTTGCCCATCCCGGCATCCTGCACACATCGGAGACATTTACCCGAATGAGGACAATGGTTTTTGAAGGCAAGGAACCCTGGAAATCAGGTTATGAGCTTTTCAACAAAGACCAACGGGCTTCATACAATTTCAAAATGAATGGCCCCTACGAATATGTATCCCGAACAGGTTCGAAACCGGGTGAACCAAACTTGCATAAAAGAGAGTTTGAGGATGATTGCCTGGCTTCTTATTACAACGCAATTCAGTGGGTGATTACCGGCGACAAGAGGTATGCAAACAAATCCATTGAAATTATGAATGGTTATTCCGGTAGGTTAAAAGGAATAATCAACCGGGACAAGGAATTGATGAGTCCATTGTGCGGTTTTATGATCGTGAACGCAGCCGAAGTGATTAGGTATACCGATGCCGGTTGGAAAGAATCCGATATTGTAGCTTTTGAAAATATGATCCGGGAGGTTTTTTATCCAGTGATTGAAGACTTTGCCACGTTTGCCAATGGCAATTGGGATGCAGCATGTATAAAGGGAATGATGGCTTTTGGTGTATTTCTAAATGACAAAGCTATGTTCGACAGGGCTGTTAACTATTATTACAAAGGAGAGGGAAATGGGCGATTGACCCATTATGTGATCAACGAGGCCGGCCAAAGCCAGGAAAGCGGACGCGATCAGGGACATACCATGTTCGGGCTCGGCTGTCTGGCCGAAGCTTGCGAAGTGGCTTACAATCAGGGATTGGATTTGTTCAGCGCCGAAGACAATCGATTACTTAAAGGTTTCGAATACACAGCTAAATACAATTTGGGGTTTGATGTGCCATTCAACGAATGGCTCGACCGTACCGGAAAGTACCATCATACCAAAATTGCGTCACAGGATCGCGGAAACTGGCGCGGTGTTTTCGAAATTGTGTTAAACCATTATCAAAAAAGAGCTCGTTTAAATCCGTTCTATACCCGCATGGCCGCCGAAAAGCTGCGGCCCGAAGGCGCCCCGTGGACTGCGGACCATCCGGGTTACGGGACTTTGCTGTTTTCTCTACAGTAAAAATCAATATCATTCATCACGTATGTAAACCTACCTTAGTATGAACAATTCACCTAAGACTTTTCTGACTTTAATTCTTCTGTTGGCAATAGTTGGTCTGGCATTTACTGTTCACGCCCAAGTTATAACCTATTCTGCCCCTGAAGGGGAATCCTTATCAACGGATTATATTGTCGAGGTGAACGGTAAACAAGTCCCTGTCTATCCGGTTCAAACACAACATCACGATAAAAAATACTCGTTGGCCTATTTTGATTTTGAAGGCCAGGTAGCTGTAAAAGTAAAAACCAGTCTCCCTCTCAATAACCTGGTCATACTTCCGGACAAATACGGAATTAAGCCGGTTGTAAAAGATGATGTGGTAGAATTTACAATTGACAGGCCGTTCGATATTTCGTTTGAACCCACAGGGCAAAACAGTCCATTATTGCTCTTTAGCAATTCAATCGAAAAAGCCACCCCTAATAAAGATGATCCTAACGTCATTTATTTTGGTCCGGGAGAACACAATCCAGAAGGCGGACTAATCAAATTGAAGAGTAACCAAACTCTTTATATTGCTGGCGGGGCGGTTGTCAATGGGGGTATCGATGCATCAGGTGATAATATTACTATCTGTGGGCGGGGTGTTCTCGATGGTTCCGATTGGGCGCATAATGCCGGGCCAAACGATTTCATGGTAAACGCTACCGATTGCAATAATCTCGTGATCCAAGATATCATCATTAAAGGCTCGTACTACTGGACAATTGTTCCGCAGCGTTGCGATCGGGTATTGATTGAGCAGGTCAGATTGGCAGGTTCCCGTGTTGGGAACGATGATGGCTGTAATCCATGTAATTCCAGCAATGTTATTATCCGCAGTTGCTTTTTCCGGACAGACGATGATTCCGTTTCGCCCAAGGGCATTACCCGGGCCGGAGGTGAACCAAACTCTCGACCTGTTGATAATGTATTGGTGGAAGATTGCACATTCTGGGTTGATTTTGCCAACGGGTTCCGTATTGCAACCGAAAGTAGCTGTCCCGGGATCAGGAACTTCAAAGCCAGGAATATCGATTTTATCCACTTCCCTTCCCGGGACCGGGTTCAAATTTTCTGGCTGCATCCAACTGGCGAAATGCCCATGGAGAATTTGGTTTTTGAAAATATCCGCATCAATGGCGAAAATCCGTTCAATCTGGCCAAGTTAACGCCTGCAAATCCGTTGGTTGGAACACGTCCGATGGTTATTCCGTCTCCCAATAATATTACTTCTGGCCCTGGTCGAAGAGGTATGGGAGGACGTGGATACGGCGAATTTGTAGTGGTGCCTGCTGATGGTCCTTACATTCACAATGTGGTGTTCCGGAATATTTCAACTTATAATGAAAATAATACACCTCAAAATATGATGGGCAATGTGGTGATCCAAGGGGTAAGTGAAGAACAGGATGTTTCGGGGATTATTTTTGACAACGTGAAATTATACGGTGTTTCTGTTCATGAAACATCTGCAGGTGTGCAGATAGGTTCTTTTGTAGATCATATTCAGTTCAGATAAGCATCTGTAAACTGCTACCAAAAGCTAAAAGTGTATGAAAAAATATTCTATTTTGTTTGTTTTGGTTCTCCTGTTTTATTATATACATGCTGAACCACAGAAGGTTAGTTCTCCCGATGGAAAAATAAGGATTGAATTTACCTTGGGAAGTTTTGATCCCGGGGAAAATCAGCATTCAATATCTGATGCCCCGTATTACCGTGTCTTTTTTCAGGGCAAGCCGTTTATCCATTCTTCCCGTTTAGGGTTCGAACTGGCAGGAGTTCCGATATTCGATCGTTTTTTTGAAGTTGTGAAGACAGTGGCCAATGAAACACGCAGGAGTTGGAAACCAGTCTATGGCGATAAAAGTGAGTATCCCGATAATTACAACGAATTGACTGTAACTCTCCAGGAAAATATTCCGCCAAAACGTACACTGAAATTAGTGTTCAGGGCTTATAACGAAGGAGTTGCTTTTCGCTACATCATACCGGAGCAGGAAGCCATTTCTTCGATCGTCATTCCGCAAGAGTTAACTGAGTTCGCTTTTGCACCAAATACATCCGTATGGGAAGAACATGGGCATGAAGGACTTTACCACAAAGTGGCAGTTTCGGATATTGAACCCAACTGCGAACTTCCGCTGACGGTAAAAACTGAAAATGGCATTTATGGAGCGATCGCAGAAGCGGGAAACAGCCATTATCCACGTGCGTATGTAGAGGCTCGTAGTGGACGTCACGGCGAAAAGCTGAATGTCATCCATATTTCATTAAGAGGTGAAGCAAAGGGACAGGGTGAATATAAAACAGCCTGGCGTTCGGTGACCTTATCCGATCGTCCAGGGGGCCTGATGGAGCAGCACTACCTTTTACTCAATCTAAATGAACCGTGTAAACTTCACGACACTTCCTGGATTAAGCCTGGAACAGCAATGCGCGAAATCAGCTTGACAACTGTTAACAGCAAAAAGCTGATCGATTACGCCGAAAAAATGGGAATTGACTACGTAATTCTGGAAGGTGGCTGGTATGGCCAGCCCTTTGACGATCGTGCCGATCCTTCAAAAGTCAATGTTTTGAATGCCGGACCATCTCACCCGGGCCTCAATATTCAGGAAGTGGTTTCTTATGGTAAGGAACACGATGTGGGAATTTGGCTATACGTGAACCGGCAGGGACTGGAGCGTTATGCTGATAAAATATTCCCTTTATATGAATCATGGGGTATCAAAGGAATTAAGCCGGGCTTTGTAAATGTAGGGAACCAGGAATGGCAGGAGTGGATGGAAACCATCGTCGAAAAGGCTGCTGATCATCATTTGATGGTTAACATCCATGACGCTTATCGTCCGACTGGTTTCAGCCGGACGTACCCAAACCTTTTAACTCAGGAAGGAATTCGTGGAAACGAGCATCTTCCTACTGCTACTCATAATGCCACCCTGCCTTTTACACGTTTTACTATTGGCGCCGGTGACTACACTCCCGGATATTGCCGTTCTGAATTAAAAAGCCGTTGGGCGCACAAACTTGCAATGGGTGTTATCGTTTACAGCCCGGCCCAGTTTCTTTTCTGGGGTGAAAAACTTACTCCCTGTCATGAACGTCCTGAACTGGAATTTTGGAAGGGTATTCCAACCACCTGGGACGATACAAAAGTGTTGTCTGGCGAAATCGGTGAATATGCTGTTGTGGCCCGCAAACACAGTACAAGCTGGTATGTCGGCGGAATAACCAACGACGTGGGAAGACTACTGAGATTTACCTTGGATTTTTTGTCGTCAGGAGATAAATATATTGCTACTGTTTATTTCGATGGGCTACAAAATGAGGATCAGATTACCATTGAAAAACAAGAAGTAGACAGCAAATCGATTTTGGAATTTGAATTGCCGGAAAGAGGCGGATTTGCTTTAAAAATAGACAAACGCTAAACTAAATCAGATCATGAAGAAACAAGTTTTTTATCTTTCAGGTTACCTTTTATTCGCACTCTGCTTTGTCAACTTCCAGGGGTGTGATCAGACAAGAACTTATGAAGTGACCTCACCTGATGGAATTATCAGTTGCAAAATGTGGGTGAATCCCAGTAGTACAGGTGACGGAATGGTTAGCTATTCGGTAACAGCGGATGGGAAAGAGGTTATATTATCATCATCGTTTCAGCTCAGAACCGCTGATGCTCATTTTGACGGTCACTTCACCGTTGAAAGCACACAGAGAGAGAAGACAGACCGCGAATGGGCGAATCACCTTGGAGAGTTGAAAACCGTTCCGGATCGTTTTGAACAGCTGAAACTTTTTCTTGTAAATGAGGATCAAAAGGTCAATTTCATCTGCCGTGTTTACAACGAAGGCGTGGCTTTCGCCTATGAGATACCTGATACAGGGAACAGGGATTCGGTGACGATAACAGATGAACACTTTTCATTCCGGTTTAAAGAAGATTTTCCTTGCTGGGCAACTTATAAAGCTCAGGGTATATACGAGAAAGTACTGATTAGCCAGATTAAAAATGACTGTGAACGTCCGCTCGTTGTGGAATGCGATACAAACCTGACTATAGCTTTGGCCGAAGCCCAACTGGTTGATTTTGCCCGGATGAAGTTTGCACCTGATACGATAGAACCCTATGCGGTTCGTACTGTTCTGCATGGAGAAACGGTTAAAAAACTTCCTTTTCAATCGCCCTGGAGAGTGGTTATGATGGCTGAAAGTCCGGGGCAGTTGCTTGAACAAAATTACCTTATCCAAAACCTGAATCCGCCGAGTGAAATTGCTGATCCATCCTGGATAAAGCCAGGCAAAGTGATCCGGGATGGGACGTTGACTACCTCCGGGGGAATTGCATGTATTGATTTTGCCGCAAGTCACGGGATGCAATATGTTGAGTTTGATGCAGGCTGGTACGGACCAGAAAACGACATGGCATCCGATGCGACAACCATCACGCTTGACGAACGGCGCTCCAAGGGGCCACTTGATTTGCTAGAGATTATTCAATACGGAAAAGAAAAAGGAATCGGGGTGATTTTGTACGTCAACCGCAGGGCTTTGGAACAACAATTGGATACTTTATTGCCGCTTTACCAGTCGTGGGGTGTTGCCGGTATTAAATACGGATTTGTTCAGGTTGGCGATCAGGAATATACGCGATGGTTGCACGAAGCCGTGAAAAAAACTGCTGATTGTAAAATGGTTGTTGATATTCATGACGAATACCGTCCAACCGGTTTTTCACGTACTTATCCAAACCTGCTGACGCAGGAGGGGATTCGCGGAGATGAGGAAAGTATTTCGAACTCGCACACGCTGATCACCATGTTTACACGGATGCTGGCCGGAGCCGGCGATAATACGATTTGCTATTATTCAAGCCGGGTTACTGAAAAGATGGGCTCACATGCTTCGCAACTGGCAAAGGCGGTGTGTTTGTTTAGCCCGCTGCAATTTTTGTACTGGTATGACAGGCCTGCCCAAGGGCCTGATAAAAAGGATGGCTTGTGGGGAAAAACCGGAGTGATTGGCGATGAGCCGGAACTGGAATTTTTCAACAATGTTCCGACGGTTTGGAATGAAACCAGAGTTCTTATCGGGGAAATTGGCACGTGCGGAGTAATAGCCAGGCGAAGTGGAACGAAATGGTTCATTGGAGGAATCATTGGTGATGAAGCAACTGATGTTGAGTTTAAAATGGATTTTTTGGATGCAGGGAAGACCTATAACGCGAAAATTTACGCTGATGATTCGGAAATTGAAAGCCGAACTAAGGTGCGAATTGAAATACGTGAGGTAAATAGGGAATCGCTCTTCAGGAAAAGCCTTATGGCCAACAATGGTTTCGCCATACAGCTTACTCCGGTTGAATAATTATGCCTTGAGAACAAAATTAAATACCATGATTAAAAGAAGGAAAAAAATGACAAGAGGTAGGGTGTTCTGTTTTTTTTGTGTACTCCTTATGTGCGAAATCATTAACCGGGAGTTATCAATTGATGGTAGCTGCTTTGAAAGATAAAGGCTGAAAGCGCTATTGATTGACGTGCATGGATTAGAAAATCAAAAATTCAAAATATTAGTGAGATTGCTCACTAAAACCTAAATCAGTATGAGAAAAATATTCGTAAAAGTCTTATTCCTTGTTTTGTTTTCCGGGGTTATTGCTCATGACTCGAATGGAGAAAATAGAGAATCGCTTGCTTCCCCTGACGGTCAATTGGAGTTCACCTTGGTGTCAGAACTTGATCAAAGTAATCTGCTGCACCTTTTTTATCAAATCCAATTCAAAGGAGACGACATCGTTAAACAATCCGAACTCGGCATCGTCCTCGACAACCACCTTTCAGAGCTGGCTATGGCCATTCAGCCCGATGATAGTTACCACTTTGTGCAGGACATGGATTTTGTTTCGCGAAAAGATACTACTGTCAATACGACTTGGCACAATGCTTTTGGAGAACGCAGCATGGTAAAGGATAATTACAATCAAGTTTCATTTTTATTCGAAAAAAGAAATAAGTTAGGCTACCAGCTTCGGGTTGACATCCGGGTTTACAATGAAGGGGTGGCCCTGCGTTATCATTTTCCCTTAAATCCAAAAGGTTTATACTACCGGGTAATGGAGGAAAATACAGAATTTGTGTTGCCTGAAGGAACCCAAGCCTGGTATCATCGTTGGGCGCAGGCTCCATTTGAGTTGTTGCCGCTGGAAAACTGGGTGGATGAATCCGAACGGCCGTTGACCTGCGAACTGCCAAACGGCTTGTATGTTGCCTTGGCTGAAGCCGGACTGGTGGATTATGCCCGCACCAAGTTCAAGATCAAAGAAGGTGAACCTGGTACGCTCGTGGCATCCATGTATGAATCGGTTGACCAATTTACGCCGTCCAGTACGCCTTGGCGTATGATTATGGTGGCCGAAACTCCGGGCGAACTACTCGAAAATAATGACATGTTTTTAAATTTGAGTGAACCCTGCACCATCACAAACACCGACTGGATAAAACCGGGTAAAATTATGCGTGAAATTACCCTGACAGATGAGAATAGTAAGGTTCAAATAGACTTTTCTGGAAAAAATGATATTGACTATATGCTTTATGATGGAGGATGGTATGGGGCTCCTTTCGATTTTGCATCTGATGCCTCAAAGTCCAAAGCTAAGCTTAATCTTCAAAAATGGATAGAGTATGGGAAGGAGCGTGGAGTTGGTATTTGGCTTTACGTAAATCAACAGGCATTACTGACGCAAATGGATCAACTGTTTCCCCTGTATAAGAAATGGGGGATTAAAGGAGTGAAGTTTGGTTTTGTACAGGTTGGCTCGCATCGCTGGACACAGTGGTTGCATGAGGCTGTTCAACTGGCTGCAGAAAACGAGCTGATGGTGAATATTCACGACGAATTTCGTACAACAGGTGAAAATCGCACCTGGCCAAATATTGTAACAGTGGAAGGAATCCGTGGAAATGAGGAATTTCCCGATGCTACACATAATACGATTCTTCCTTTCACGCGGTTTGTAGGTGGCTTGGGCGACTATACAATTTGTTACATGGACAAGCGTCTGAAAACAACCCATGTGCATCAACTGGCCTTGGGAGTTGTCTGTTTTAGTCCATTGCAAACCATATACTGGTACGATAAACCGGAGTTTCTAGCCGGTTTGCCGGAATTGGAATTCTTTGAAAACCTGCCCACGGTATGGGATGATACCAAAGTACTGAGTGGAACGATTGGGGAGCACGCTGTTGTTGCCCGGCGAAGTGGTGAAAGCTGGTTTCTTGGTGCTATTACCAACAATGATGCTCGAAATCTCCCCATCCAATTTGATTTTTTACCGGATGGAAAAGAATATATAGCACGGATTTATACGGATGATGAACGGTCGAAAACATATTCGAAGGTAAGGATCAAAGAAGTGAAGATTAACAGCCAATTTACAATAGATGCCGATTTAGTTAAGGCAGGCGGTATAGCCATTTGGGTGAAACCCTCAAAATAGGTTTTATTGGTTTAGGTTGAATGATTTCAGGTGTTTTCATCGCGAATCTCTCGCGATGAAGCCTGATTCATTAAAATTCAAACACATGAGAAAAATTGGATTAATTACAGGTGTTCTTTTGATAATCACGGGTTGGGCTAGTGCTCAAATCCCGTTGCCGCAAAAGCTTCCACAGGGGCACCCGCGCCTGATGGTAAGCGATTCAGAAAAGGAAAACCTGCAAGAACAGATTGGAACAGAAGCCTGGGCTCAGGATGTGAGGCAGGGCATCGGTAAGCGAATTGACCAATACGTCAACCGGCATGTAACCGATTCCACCTGGATGCCTTCGCGCCTGATGATGTACTGGAAAAGCAAATCCACTAACGTATATATCAAAGGCGGGGTCTATTCTCATGCCGATGGTGAAGCGCCTGTTCCCACTGTTCGTTTCGGTAGTACGCGTGGTGTGGCGTCGCCCATCAAACGTCCCAAACTCGAAGATATTATCCCATATATGGATGATACAAAAGGCGTCTATTTCCACAATATTGCCAAAGATGGGAGCCCGCTGGAATGGGCCGACCAGTCGGGCGTGTCGGGCATGAACATCGAAAGTGTCAACAATGAAATCCTCCGTTTGGGCCGCGATGGCGCCTTTGTCTATTGGCTGACCAATGATGAGAAGTACGGCAAATTCGCTTACGACGTGTTCAACACCTATATGACAGGTATGTATTACCGCAACGAGCCCATCGACTTGGGCAACGGCCATGCGCAAACCTTGGTGGGCCTGTCCACCTTCGAGGTGATACAGGAGCATATTTTGCCCGATTTGGCCACCTATTACGATTTCCTCTATCCCTATATCCGCGCCAAACATGCCGATAAGATTGAGGTGTTCGAGGCCGCGTTTAAAAAATGGATTGACGTGACCGTTAAGAACGGCGTACCCCACAATAACTGGAACCTGCATCAGGCGAATATCATTTTGAGTGTGGCCATGGTACTTGAAGATAACCGCGCCTATGCCGACGGCAAAGGACGCGAGTATTACATCGACCATATACTGAATCAATCCGTTCCGCGTCAGTGGTCAATTTCCAAATTGATGCAGTACGGTTATGATTTTGATAATGGCGTTTGGAACGAATGCCCGGGATACGCACATAGCGTGACACGGGAATTCATGCACTTCATTCAAAACTACGATAACACGTTCCATCAAAATCTGCTCCCCTACACGCCTGTGATGAGAAAAGCGGTGGAAGTGTTGCCACAATACCTGTTTCCCAATGGAAAAATTACTGCTTTTGGCGATACTTATTATAGTGATCTCAATACTGAACCAATAGCTGGCATGATTCGGATGTCGCAAAAATATCGAAATAACGCTGATGAGCGGAAATTTACAGAAATGTATCGGCTGTTTCAACCCAATGTTGACGTTTCAGGTAGTTCATCGAAACCTTCGCCTCAGGTTTCGTCGTTCTTTACACAAAAACCGTTGGAACTCGACTCTGCTATTGCCAAGGGGGAGGTGGGCGATTATCTCACCCAAACCTTTTATGCGCCCAATGTAAGCTGGTTCGTGCAACGCAACGGATTCCAAAGCAAGGAGCATGGTTTGATGATTTCGCAAGTGGCATCATACGGCAATCACGCGCACGCAAATGGTATCTCCATGGAGCTGTACGGCAAAGGGTTCGTCCTTGGTCCCGAATCGGGCATCGGCTCCAGCTATTTCGAAAAACCTTATTTGGAATACTACTCCCAATTCCCGGCACACAACACGGTCATGGTCGATGGTATCTCCAAATACCCTGAAATGCTGAGCAACCACCCGTTCGATTTGCTGAGTTGTTATCCGCAATCAGGACAAAAGGAGGGATATTATCCGGACATTACCTTCTCGGATGTGGCTTTTGTGGAGCCTGAGAGCCGAAGTGACCAAAGCCGTTTGTTAAGTATTGTCAGAACCGGCGAAACCACCGGCTACTATATCGATATATTCCGCTCGAAAAAGCAACGCGGAGGCGATAAGTTTCATGATTACTTCTACCATAATCTCGGACAGGAATTGCTGATCCGCAACACACAAGGGAAAGCGCTCGATTTACAAGCCAGCGAAGAGATGGCTTTTGCCGGTGGCCACCTCTTTGCATTGGATTACCTGTGGGACAAAAAATCGATCAAAACCAGCGAAGATTACCAGGCGGTATGGAAAATGGCCATGCCCGACAGCAACCATGTGTACATGAACCTGTGGATGAAAGGCTACCCCGGGCGCGAAGTATTTTCAATTAAGGCTCCACCTTGTAAAGCTTTCCGGGGAAACCATGACATTCCTTATTCGATAGATAAAGAGCCTTTTTTAACTATCGCGGCGCGCCAGCACGGCGAGGCTTGGAGCCACCCGTTTGTGTCGGTGTTTGAGCCCACCACCGAAAAGGAACCTGCCACAATCAGCCGCATTGAATCGATTGATGCCCAAGGGGCAACGGATTCTTTTGTCGGGTTGAAAATTGAAAGTCTGGAAGACCGCACGGATTATGTTTTTTCTTCGGATGCTGACACGCCGGTAACTTATGATGATATGGGTTTTAGCGGCGCATACGGGGTGGTCACAACTACCGGAAGCGAAACGACCCTTTTCCTTGGGGCTGGGAAATCGATTTCCAAAGGGAATCTCAAACTGGAAACGGAAGACGGGACAGGTTCGGCAACAGTCACTCTCGCGGAAGGGAATCTCTTTATCACGGCGGATACACCAGTAGTACTTACCCTGGAAGATACCTATGGGAAAGGAGAACTGGTGCTGAAAGTCGGAGAGCTTCGAGTAGAAGGGCTACGGATAAAAGCGGGTACGCGGAAGCTGGTCAATTTCAGCATCCCGGGCCTTCCATATCAGCAAGTAGTTGTTCAACTTGAAAAAAGATAGCAACCAACCGGTTCATGGGTTGGAACAATCCTTAACCTGGGTGAAAAGATAAATTAGAAAGCAATAAATGAATTGAAACCCATGAGCAGAATACAATTTCCCTTTTTGATTATGATTTCAGCCTTGCTGGCTGTTGCTTGTATAACAGGAAACAGGCAAGCGGAAGAAAGGCTGGATGTGGATCAAGCATTGCAGTATTGCGTTGAAAAAACGAAAGTGACCATGGCTGGATTAACCGATACCGACAGCCTTCCCCGAAACATATTGCAGGGGCAATCCGAGTGGAACAAGGTGGGTGTTCACGACTGGTGCAGTGGATTTTGGCCGGGAATTCTATGGTATGCCTACGAGGCTTCGGGCGACTCAGCAATTTTGGCAAACGCCAGCGAATTTACCGAACCTTTGAGAGGTGTGCTTAATGTACCAGTTGACAACCACGACCTGGGTTTTATGTTGTATTGTAGCTTTGGTAACGGACTGCGATTAGCACCGGACACAGCGTACCATGATTTCCTGTTGGTGGCAGCCGATTCGCTGGCAACTCTATACAACCCGAAAGTTGGTACAATTCTTTCGTGGCCAGCTATGCGCGAAAAAATGAACTGGCCGCACAACACGATCATCGATAACATGATCAACCTGGAGCTGTTGTTCTGGGCCTCCAAAAACGGAGGAAGTCCCGACTTATACGACATGGCGGTTCGACATGCAGAAGTAAGCATGAAAGCTTTAGTTTGTGACGATTACTCGATTTATCACGTGGCCGTTTTTGACACCTCCGACGGACAGTTTATCAAAGGCGTAACCCATCAGGGGTATAGTGATGATTCAATGTGGGCACGTGGTCAGGGTTGGGGGATTTATGGATATGCCATGACCTACCGTGAAACAGGTGATAAACGATTTTTAGAGATGGCTCAGAAACTGTCCGATGTGTTTATTGAGCGTTTGCCCGATGATGGCATGCCATATTGGGATTTTGACGATCCTGCCATTCCGGATGCTCCGAAAGATGCCTCGGCTGCTGCTGTTGCCGCGTCGGGAATGCTGGAGCTTTCAACCTTTATGAAAGATGACCAGCTCAAGGCAAAATACAAAGATGCCGCAGTGGCACTGGTGGAAAAGCTATCATCAGATGAATACCTGAGCAAGGACAAAAATCAGGCATTTCTGCTACACTCTACGGGGCATCATCCGAATGGAACAGAGATCGATGCGTCGATTATTTATGCGGATTACTACTACCTGGAGGCTTTGCTGCGATTGAAAGCTATGGAGTAGAAAAAATCAATATTCAAACTTAAACCAGAAAATAACTAAACGATGAAAGGCCTGAAAAGAAAAATCAGATTTCAACATAAAACTACCGGATACTTCGTCTTCTTGTGTTTGGGATTTATGGTACTTGGCATGCACTCGCTGGAAGCACAGTCGCGATTACACGTGTATCCGGCCCCTGAAGGTGTCGTGCAAAATGACGACTTTTCGGTGAAAGTGCGTATCTCGGGTGGCGAATGGAAGGAGCTGGAGGAGTACCTTATAAAAGTGGATGAAGTTCGGGGAACCAATCATTCGGTAGAAAACTCGTCAATGTGTATTTTCGATTTTGAAGGCGTGGTAGAAGTGTCGGTTACCAGTAACAAAGGCGCTATTCAATCGGCCCGGGTGAGGCCACTATCGTATGGAATTACGCCGGATGTCCGGGGAAACACCTTGACATTCAAATTGTGTCAGTCCCGAAACATTTCGATTGAAGTAAATGGTGATATTTTCCATAACCTCCAACTATTTGCCAATCCGATGGATGAATTTGTTCTGGATGCAAATGATACGAACCTGATTTATTTTGGGCCGGGGGTGCATTACCTTGAAGATGGAAAAATAAATGTGCCATCGGGTAAAACGGTGTACTTGGCCGGAGGCGCTGTGCTGATGGGGCAGGTTCTGTTTGACGGTGTCAACAATGCCAAGTTGCTTGGCCGCGGAGTAATTGACCACTCGGTGAAAATGGGCGTGCACATTGCGAATTCGAAGAACATTACCGTCGAAGGAATTGTATGTACACAATGTGCTACCGGAGGTTCCGACAGCGTGACCATTCGTAATGTAAAATGCATCAGCTACTTCGGCTGGGGTGATGGTACGAATGTATTTGCCAGCAACAATGTGTTGTTTGATGGGGTGTTCTGCCGGACCTCAGACGACTGCACCACGGTTTATGCTACCCGCAAAGGCTTCACCGGTGGAAGCCGGAACATCACCATGATCAACTCAACGCTTTGGGCCGATGTGGCTCACCCGATTCTGATCGGAACCCATGGGAACACGGATCATCCTGATGTGATCGAAAATATCCGTTACAGCAATATCGATATCCTCGACCATCGCGAAATGCAAATCGATTACCAGGGGTGCCTGGCTATCAATGCGGGCGATAACAACCTGGTTCGGAATGTGGTGTTCGAAGACATTCGAATTGAAAACTTTCGCGAGGGACAGTTGGTAAACCTGCGTGTTTTCTTCAACTCCAAGTATTGTACTTCGCCGGGAAGGGGCATTGAGAATGTGCTTTTTAAGAACATCTCGTACGATGGTACGCATGCCGGGCTCTCAGTAATTGCGGGCTATAACGAAGAACGAAAAGTGAAAAATATCGTGTTCGAAAACCTGGTGATAAACGGAATGACAATTACAGATGATATGCCGGGAAAACCCGCCTGGTATAAAACCCCCGACATGGCTGGCATTTTTGTTGGCGAACATGTTGAAGGCATTGAATTCAGAAAATAAACAGGCAGGCATCCATGAACCAATTTTCGACGATTAAAATCGTGTTGATTGCAACTTTGTGTCCTTTTACAGCAGCCCGGTTTTGCCCGTCATGATCCGCGATATATTTAAACATGCCGAATAAAGGTCGATAAACGATGAAAATGAATCTTAGACTTAATACGCTGACATTATCGATATTGCTTTCTTCCTGTCAAAAGCAGGAACAGGTAAACGGAGATGATCAATTGGCGAGTTTTCAAGCCAATTCTGTTTCCAATGTTTGGATAGCGGATAATGGCGACGGCACCTACACCAATCCCATTTTACAGGCCGACTATTCCGACCCGGACGTGATTCGCGTGGACGATGATTTTTACATGACAGCTTCCAGTTTTAATAGTTCGCCGGGGTTACCAATCCTGCATTCAAAAGATTTGGTCAACTGGCAGATTGCGAACTATGCCTTGCCAGTTTTGCCTGAAAAAGTATACGATTTACCTCAGCCCAGTAAAGGGGTTTGGGCGCCGTCTATCCGTTATCATAACGATGAATTTTACATCTACTGGGGCGACCCGGATTTTGGCATTTTTATGGTGAAAACCAAAGATCCTCTGGGTGAATGGGAAAAGCCTGTCTTGGTGAAAGGCGGAAAAGGGATGATTGATCCCAGCCCACTTTGGGATGAAGACGGCAAAGCCTGGTTGGCTTTAGCGTGGGCCGGTTCGAGAGTGGGTGTGAATAGTATTCTGACCATGTATAAAATGTCGCCCGACGGAACACAACTATTGAGTAACGGTCAAAACATTTATTCGGGCCACGACCAGAACCACACAGTGGAAGGTCCCAAATTGCTAAAAATGAATGGTTACTACTACGTCTTCGCTCCGGCGGGAGGTGTGGAAACCGGTTGGCAATTGGTGTTGCGCTCGAAGAACGTTTATGGGCCCTATGAAGAAAAGGTCGTTATGGCTCAAGGTTCGACTGACATCAACGGGCCACATCAGGGGGCTTATGTCGAGACGCAAACGGGCGAGCCTTGGTTTGTTCATTTCCAGGATCGGAGTGTTTACGGACGAATCCTTCACCTAAATCCGGTGACTTGGGGCGATGGATGGCCGGTGATGGGTATAGACAAAGACGGCGACGGCTGTGGTGAACCTGTCCGAAAACACCGAAAACCTGATGTCGGTCGCGAATGGCCTGTCGCATCTCCTGCCGAATCGGACGAGTTTAACAAGGCGCAGATCGGCTTGCAATGGAATTGGAATGCCAACGAAAAAGTAACTTGGAGTGTATCGATGCCGCAACAGGGATTTCTTCGCTTGCCGGCTGTACCAAAACCGACAGACGAAGCATCGCTATGGAAGGTTCCCAATATTTTGACCCAACGCCTGCCTGCCGAAAACTTCGTCGCGACAACCAAAGTAAAGCTGAACATCGAATGGGATGTTTGGCAAGGCAAACAAGCCGGTTTAATTATGCTTGGGAACGACTATTCTTATTTGGCCATCCGAAAAGATGCAAAAGGGTTTTATTTAGAGCAGTTGCAAAACGAGGGTGCTAACCTTGGAGGAATGGATAAAAGTCTGGCTAAAGAACGTCTTTCAACCAACGAAGTGTACTTGCGGGTAACGGTTGATGGACCAGACGCGCTTTGCCATTTCAGCTATAGCGAGGACGGGATACAGTTTCAGGAAATCGGGACAGCGTTTCATGCCACCCGGGTGCTGTGGAGTAGCGCAAAAATAGGAATTTTCAGTACATCAGAGCCGGGATACCGCATTGGCGGATGGGCTGATTTTGACTGGTTTAGAATAAGTAAAAATGAACAATGAAACAATAGCAAAACAGAAATCACTTAAGAATGAATAGGATGAACATATTTAGACAAATAACTCTGGTATTAGCGATAGCGGGAGTGGGCTTAAGTGCTTCTGCCCAGTCTCATTATCCCGGGCAGCACGAAGAAAAGCTGGCCATAAAAGAAACAGCACCCATCCAGGCCTACGCTTTTGAAGTGAGCGATATTAAGCTCATGCCATCGCGTTTTACCGAGAATATGGAGCGCGAAAGCCAATGGATCATGTCACTGGGAGTTGACCGATTGTTACACAGCTTTCGAACAAATGCCGGTGTGTACGCCGGTCGTGAAGGTGGTTACGATGCGGTTGACAAACTTAGCGGTTGGGAATCGCTCGACTGTGAATTGCGGGGCCATACCACAGGGCATATTCTTTCGGGTTTAGCATTGCTTTATGCCAGCACCGGCGAAGAGCAATACAAGTTAAAAGCGGATAGTTTGGTGAGCGGATTAGCTGTTGTTCAGGAAGCATTGGGTGTAGAAGGATACCTAAGCGCTTATCCGGAGAATTTAATTAACCGGAATATTGCCGGAACAAGTGTTTGGGCGCCGTGGTACACTCTGCACAAGTTGTATTCGGGACTAATCGATCAGTACCTGTATAGTGATAATCAGCAAGCTCTTGAAATCGTGAAAAAAATGGGCGATTGGGCTTACAACAAACTGTCTAAAGTCACCCCGGAGGAACGCAAAAGGATGATTCGGAACGAATTTGGAGGAGTGAATGATTCGTTTTACACCTTATATCAAATTACAGGAAATGATAACTATAAGTGGCTAGGCGATTTCTTTTACCACGAGGATGTGTTGGATCCGCTGAAGTCGGGCGAAGATAACTTGGAGAAGAAGCATGCCAATACGTTTATTCCTAAGTTGATTGGCTTGGTACGGGCATACGAGTTTGGTGAAACGGAGGAAAACAAAACAATTTCTGAATTCTTTTGGAATACAGTTATCGACCATCATTCGTTCTGCACCGGAAGCAACAGCGACAAAGAGAAGTTCTTCAAACCGGATCACCAGTCGCATCACCTGACCGGCTACACGGGCGAGTCGTGTAATGTGTATAACATGCTGAAATTGACCCGCCACCTGTTTAGCCTGGATGCCGACCCGAAACGGGCCGATTATTACGAAAAGGCTTTGTACAACCATATTTTGGGTCAGCAGGATCCCGAAAGTGGGATGATCGCTTACTTTTTGCCCATGCTTCCCGGCGCACACAAAGTGTACAGCACGCCTGACAGTTCTTTTTGGTGTTGTGTCGGAACCAGTTTCGAAAACCATGCCAAATACGGTGAGGCGATTTATTACCACAAGGATAACGAACTGTTTGTGAACCTGTTTATTCCTTCAGTCTTGAACTGGAAAGGTCAGGGGGTTCAGGTTCGGCAGCAAACCAACTTCCCGAAAGAAGGCAAAAGTAGTCTGATATTGACAACAGACAGTCCGAAAAACTTAACGTTGAAAGTTCGCTACCCGTCGTGGGCAACTGCTGGTGGTACAATCAAGGTAAATGGAAAGAAAATTCGTGTGAAAGAAAAACCGGGTAGCTATATCACAATTACCCGGACCTGGAAAAACGGCGATAAAGTGGAGTTTGATTATCCAATGGAACTGAAGGTTACCCCATCAGACAATCCGGATGTGGTGTCGATTTCATATGGACCGATCGTGTTGGCGGCCAAAATGGGCACCGAGGGCATGCAAAAACCCGCTCCGTTTTCCAACCCCGATTTGCACAACGACTATTACACTTACGATTACAAGGTGCCGGAAGCACTTTCGAATGAGTTGAATGTGAAAGGCCAACCAGTTGGTGAATGGCTGAAGCCGGTGGAAGGACAGCCCCTGAGATTTAAAACAGTAAAGGATATTGTAGGAGAAGAAATCACGCTTGTCCCTCTGTACGATTTGCACCGGGAACGGTATATCGTGTATTGGAATTTAAAATAAATGGGATTCAGCGGGTGACTTCAAGTCACCCGCTGAATAAACAGTAACATATTAAAGTATGCGATTTAAAATGGCCTCTGTTTTTCTTTGGGGAATATTCATCGTAATCTCTATGCAGTCTGCAGGGGCTGTCTGGCAATGGTCGGTACCCGTAAAACAGTTTATCTCTCCTGAAACAAACGACCATCCAACCGCCTTTTTATGGATTCCGGAAGATTGCCACCAGGTTAAGGCCGTGGTTGTCGGTCAGCACAACATGTGCGAGGAACCCATCTTCGACCATCTGGTTTTCCGGAAAAAGATGGCTGAATTAGGTTTCGCGATCATCTGGATTACACCGGGTATCGACCAGCAATGGGATGTCAATAGTGGTTGCCAGCAAGCATTCGACAGCATGATGGACCACCTGGGCAAAGTGAGTGGCTATTCGGAGTTAAAATATGCTCCTGTTGTGCCGCTTGGACATTCGGCCATGGCGACCTTCCCCTGGAATTTTGCGGCCTGGAACCCCGACCGTACCTTGGCAATCATATCGTACAAAGGCGATGCACCCCGAACAAACCTGACCGGTTATGGCCGGGAAAACCTGGAATGGGGACGAAACCGCAACATTGACGGCATTCCGGGTCTGATGATTGAAGGCGAGTACGAGTGGTGGGAAGCTCGCGTCAATCCGGCCTTGGCTTTCCGGATGATGTACCCCGAAAGCTGCATTTCGTTCCTGTGCGATGCCGGTCATGGCCATTTTGACGTGTCAGACAAGATCGTGGATTACCTCTGTCTTTTCCTGAAAAAAGCTGCGCAAAACCGCTTAACTGAGGCACAACCATTGGATACATTTGTTAAGCTTAAAAAATTGGATCCGAAAAATGGTTGGCTGGCTGAACGATGGCATCCCAAGCAAAAGAAACGAGCAAAAACAGCTCCGTTTGCGAACTATAAAGGCGACCCGCACGATGCCTTCTGGTATTTCGACAAAGAGATGGCAGATGAAACAGAAGCTTATTACGCTCGCGAACGCGGCAAAAAGGAGCAATATATAGGCTTTCTTCAAAACGGGAGCTTATTGCCTTTTAATGAAAACCTCCATGCACGGACGGCTGGTTATTTCGAACCCGGGGCTGATGGGCTTACATTTCGTATCAAGGCCGATTTTACCGATACTTTACGGAGTTGTCTTTCAAGCGAACATGATGCCGGTTTGCCCGTAATCAGCCGCATTTGTGGACCCGTTAAAAAAGTAAACGACAGCACGTTCACGGTCCGGTTCTACCGAATGGGACTGAACAACCCCAGACGAACAGGAGATATTTGGCTTTTAGCGCATCATCCGGGAGACAAGACCTATAAAAGTTCCGTTCAGCAGTTCAACCTGCGTATTCCTTTCAAGTTGGAAGAAGGAGCGGAGCAAACCATTACCTTTAGTCCTATTCCGAATCAGCTTGAAGGAGTGAAGGAGTTATCCTTAATGGCCAGTTCCAGCTCGGGTTTGCCAGTCTATTTCTACATTAAAGAGGGACCTGCCGAGATTGAAAACGGGCGTTTGGTCTTTCATAAGATTCCTCCGAGAACAAAGTTCCCGGTAAGAGTCACAGTTGTTGCCTGGCAGTATGGTCTTAGTGGAGAAAACAAAATACAGTCGGCCAAACCGGTTGAGCAAATCCTATTCATTCAACAGAATTAATCATCTTTCGTAATCAGTGGCGAAAAGATGAAAGACAAATACAATTAAAACACCCAATTAATCCACACTAAAATCAATTAAAAATGAAAAAACATTTCATACTTCTACTGGCGCTATGTATTTATTCAACAACATTGAAGGCACAAACCCTTGTTGAAAGCAGCAAACAGGAACTTCAATCACCCAACGGAAAACTTCAGTTTCTGTTTCATCAAAAACAAGTTGGCGAGGAGAAAACTCAAATGTATTACTCGGTTTCATACAAGGGTGAATCCGTTGTATTGGAATCGGAACTCGGAATACTGCTTGAAAACCAGTTGTTCGAATCGGCGCTGGGAATTGAGAACGATGATGCTGAGTTGTGGTGTGAGAACCTGAAATTGAAATCAGTTGAGCATTCAGGGAATGATACCACCTGGATGCCGTTTTACGGAGAACGTAGCGTGGTTCGTGATAACTACAAGGAGATGGTGCTTCATTTTTCCAAGTATGATGAGCCTGGCAATGTTGAGGAAGGACACGCCGGTACCAGTTACGATAAGAGGCGAAGCTACCAAATGGATTTAGTGGTTCGGGTTTATAACGAGGGCGTGGCTTTCCGCTACCATTTTCCGGAAACTTCAAACGGGCTATTCTTGCATATTACGGGCGAGCAAACCAGCTTTACCTTGCCCGATGGAACCATGGCTTGGTACGAACGCTGGGCACAGGGGCCTTACAGCTACCTGCCATTGAAAAACTGGCCCGATGAAAGCGAGCGACCGCTGACCCTCGACCTGAAAAACGGCTTGCAAGTGGCCTTGCTCGAAGCGCAAATGATTGATTACAGCAGAGGCAAGTTTAAATTGAATACTGAAAAGCCCAATACCATCGACCTGAGCATGTATGACAAAGTGGATGTGATTACGCCTTATTCAACACCATGGCGTGTGGTGATGGTGGCAGAAAATCCTGGAGAACTGCTTGAGAATAATGACATCGTTCTGAACCTGAACGAGCCAAACCAAATTCAAAATACCTCGTGGATTAAACCTGGTAAAGTAATTCGTTCCAACCTGACAACCAAGGAGGCCAAAGAGTGTATCGATTTTGCTGTAGAGCGCAACCTGCAATACGTCCACCTGGATGCAGGTTGGTACGGCCCCGAAATGAAGGTGGCAAGCGATGCCACTTCGGTTTCGCCAACACGTGACCTCGAAATGCAGGAATTGGTAAACTATGCAGCATCAAAGGGCATTGGCATTTTCGTGTACATTAACCAACGGGCGTTAACCGACCGCTTGGATGAAGTATTAGCACAGTGCCGGAAGTGGGGCATCAAAGGGGTGAAATTTGGCTTTGTACAAATCGGCTCTAATCGGTGGTCGGTTTGGCTGCATAAGGCCATCCAGAAAGCAGCCGAATACCAATTGATGGTTGACATTCATGACGAATACCGTCCCACAGGTTTTAGTCGTACTTACCCAAATTTGATGACCCAGGAAGGAATTCGTGGCAACGAGGAAATGCCTGATGCCACAAACAATACCATTTTGCCATTCACCCGTTTTCTGGCAGGAGCCGGCGATTACACTATTTGTTATTACAATAACCGGATTAAAACGACTCATGCTCACCAGTTGGCACTTTCGGTGGTATATTACAGCCCAATTCAGTTTTTATACTGGTACGATACGCCTTCGATGTACAAAGGAGAAAAGGAAATTGCATTTTTCGATAAAGTAAAAACCGTATGGGATGATACCAAAGTGCTGAATGGTGAAATTGGGCAGTACATTACCGTTGCACGTCGCTCGGGTAGCGAATGGTTTGTTGGCACGATTACCAATAACGATGTGCGCACGGTGGAGGTTCCGCTGTCATTCCTCGAACCGGGCAAAAAATATGTGGCAACAATTTATTACGATGATGATCAGTTGAGAACTCGAACGGATGTGAACATCAAAATGCAAAAAGTTGACAGTTCGAAAACGCTGACTTTTGATTTGAAAGCGAGTGGCGGCGTAGCTGTCCATATTAAACCAGAATAACCTAATTGATTCAAAGAAATAGAAGCATCGCATAAACGTCTGGAATCATACCAGTTAGTTTGTATTTTGTCGTGATGAGAATGTGCGATGTGGCGGAATCACATTAGCACATGTGAAAGAATTTACAGGATGTTTCGAGTTAGGAGGTTCGAATCACTTTACCAAATGCAATGCACAAGACAGTAAAATGGCATCTGGTGCGTCGTTAAACTTAAATTTTAGTGGACAGGTAACCTAAAAGCAAAGTCCCTTGAATCACAAAGAGAATGAACAGAAAAGGAGGCACTCGGCCCCAGGTGTTTTGCCTAAAAAGACACTTTATGAGATAGTGCTTTATTATTTGATTAAAGATTTTTGAAACCTCAGGAAAAAATATTGTGACATCGTTTCGGTTTTCCACTTGATTATGGTATCTATTTGTTTTTTTGTTTTGTCGTCAATACTAATGTCTTGAAAACGGTCGTTCCAGTCGTAATAAGAATCAACTAGGAGGCTGTAAAATAAACTCTGTCCAAACTATTAATTTTGCAAGGA
>TARA_R110002050_G_scaffold102384_2_pt1 | contig 38120 bp, 38 predicted proteins | sample TARA_R110002050 | Tara Oceans TARA_R110002050 (sample SAMEA4396988) | marine metagenome | biome: Polar Biome; feature: [DCM] deep chlorophyll maximum layer (ENVO:01000326); material: water (ENVO:00002006), including particulate matter (ENVO:01000060) such as... | depth 25 m
TTATGATTTCCTGAAGGATGTGTATGTCGACAAACTGAAGTCTGACAAGGTCAAAGAGCGGGATTTTGATATCGGCAATTTTCTGTACGTCCTGCGCCCTTATTACAATGGCGGTGAGTTTGACTACCTGCTCAATGCCAGGAAAAACCTGGACTTCTTGCATGAACGGTTCATAGTTTTTGAGCTGGACAACATAAAAAACCATCCCATTTTATTCCCCGTTGTGACCATCATCATTATGGAGGTTTTCATTAACAAGATGCGAAAAATGAAGGGATCCCGGAAGATGATTCTAATAGAAGAAGCGTGGAAAGCCCTGATGACAGAGGGGTTTGCTGAATACATCAAGTACCTGTTCAAAACAGTGCGCAAATTCTTCGGAGAGGCCATTGTCGTCACGCAGGAAGTTGAGGACATCATCTCATCGCCTGTGGTCAAACAGGCCATCATCAATAACAGCGATTGCAAAATTCTGCTTGACCAGTCAAAATACCAGAACAAGTTTGACCAGATCCAGGAACTGCTGGGGCTGACCGAAAAAGAAAAGGCATTGGTGCTGTCCGTGAACAAAGCCAATGATCCCACTAAGAATTATAAGGAAGTATTTATCTCGCTGGGAGGCATGCTGTCGAAAGTGTACCGCACGGAAGTGAGTCTGGAAGAATACCTGGCCTACACCACCGAAGAAACGGAGAAGGTGAACGTGCAAGCTTACGCCGAACAGTTTGGCGGCGATATGCAAAAAGGCATCGCGGCACTGGCCAATGAATTGAGAAACAAAAAATCATAAAAAAAAACTGTCAATGAAAAGATACTTTAAAATAATGACGGTTATCCTGCTGTGCTGTTCCTTGTCTGTAGTGCCTGTTGGCAGGGCGAATGCAACACCTCTCGCGATACTGGAAATTATCAAAGCAGGCGTTACGAAGGCCATCAAAGCCATTGACCTGAAGATACAGCGGATGCAGAACAAGACAATCTGGCTGCAAAATGCCCAGAAGACATTGGAAAATACCCTGACCAAACTGAAACTGGAAGAGATATCGGAATGGACGGAGCAGCAGAAAACCTTGTATGAAGGATACTTTGAAGAACTGGCAGAAGTAAAATCAATCATTTCGTATTACCAACGCATCCGCGAAATTTCACGAAAACAAACCAAGCTGGTGAAAGAATACCAATGGGCTTGGGGCATGCTAAACCAACACAAGTATCTCACACCCGACGAACTGGATTATATGGCAAAAGTCTACTCGGGAATACTGGATGAAAGCATTAAAAACATCGACCAAATATTCCTTGTCATCAATTCTTTTACCACAACCATGAGCGATGCCAAAAGGCTTGAAATCATCAATGCGGCTGCAGACGAGGTGGATGCGAATTACTATGACCTGATCAGGTTTAACCAGCAAAATATCATGCTTAGCCTGCAACGGGCCAAAGAATACAATGATGTGGACGCAGTCAAAAAATTATACGGACTTCCATAAACAGCAAAAACGATGGACATGAAAAAAATACTGATAATCCTGCTATTTGCAGGTTGCGCAAACAGTTTAAAAGCACAGAATTTTGACGAATGGTTCTGGCAGAAAAAAACACAAAAGAAATATCTTATCCAGCAGATTGCAGCCTTGCAGGTGTATATCGACTATGCGCAAAAGGGTTATGCTATTGCAAAGGAGGGATTGGATATTATCGGAAATCTCAAAGAAGGTGAACTGGGGCTACACACCGATTATTTCAATTCCCTTGAAAACGTCAACCCTGAGATTAGGCAATATGCAAACGTGCCGGACATCATGGCGATACAGGCTAAGATCGTTCAACGATGTAACCAAACCCGCCGCCATTCTCAGCGAAGCAATTTATTCAATACGGAAGAAAAAGACTACATCGGGAGGGTGTTGGACAGGTTACTGGTTGATTGCGCAAATGTACTGGATGAATTGCTGACTGTAGTGACTCATGGCAAGCTGGAAATGACGGACGATGAGCGGCTGGAACGAATTGACATGCTGTATCAGGACATGATGCGACAATACACATTCTCTCAAAGCTTTAGCAATGAAACGTTGCTTTTGTCCATATCAAGGAAAAAGGAAAGTCATGAAAACCAAACCGTACGGACCCTGTACGGCATAACCGGAAACGTGCAATGAAAAAGCTAGCTGTGATTTTTGGAATTACATTTTTCAGCCTGTCCATTCCGAATAAAACCCTGGCACAGGCCGACGAAATTGCTCAGCTCTTGCTGAACGTGGAGAAACTGGCACAGTTCGAACAGATTTTGTCGGACATGAAAACAGGATATGAAATTCTGAATGGCGGATACAACACGATCAGGGATCTTTCTGAGGGAAATTTCAATCTGCACAAAACTTTTTTGGACGCGTTGATGGAAGTAAGTCCGACTGTGAAGAATTATAAGCGGGTAGCCGACATCGTCAATTACCAACTCATTTTGGTCAGGGAATACAAGTCGGCTTTTAACCGGTTTAAGCGTGACAACAATTTCAACCAGCAGGAACTGGCCTACCTTCGAAAGGTATACAAAAACCTGTTTGACCAAACCCTCAACAACCTGGACGAACTACTTCTCATCGTCACCGCAAACAAACTTCGCATGAGCGACGATGAACGCCTGGCCGCAATTGACAGGATCTATGCAGATATGCAGGATAAGCTCATATTCCTGCGATATTTTAACAACAATACCACGATACTGGCCTTGCAGCGTGCAAAAGAACGAAACGATGTGATAACAATGCGCCAGATTTATGGCATCAGTAATTAAAAAAATTCAAACATGGCACTAATCAAAAAGTCGATATACTTTGTAATCGCGGGACTACTAATACCTTTCATCGGACGGGCACAAAGCCTTGCGAATGAAATGAACAGCCTGCATGGCGTGTTGGAACAGCTCTATGATGAGATGATGCCTTTGTGCAGCCAATTAATTGGCGTTGGTCAGGGATTGGCTGGTTTTGCCGCTACCTGGTACATCGCCTCGCGAGTCTGGCGACATATTGCCAATGCGGAGCCTGTTGATTTTTACCCCTTGTTCCGTCCGTTTGTGATTGGGTTCTGCGTGATGGTTTTTCCATCCGTACTCGGTATGATCAACGGGGTGATGAAACCGATCGTTACAGCAACTTCAGGAATGGTCGAAAACTCCAACCAAGCAATTGAACGTCTTTTGAAGACAAAGGAGGAAGCCATCAAAAAAACGGCTGCGTGGCAGATGTATGTTGGCGAAAGCGGCAGCGGCGACCGGGAAAGGTGGTACAAATACACGCACGACAATGCCGACTCTTCAGGTGAGAGCGTATTGGACGGGATCGGCAATGACATCAAGTTTGCCATGTCGAAGGCCTCTTACAATTTTCGTAATTCGGTGAAAGAATGGATGAGCGCAGTGCTGCGGATACTCTATGAGGCAGCCGCACTTTGCATCAATACCTTGCGCACCTTCCAACTAATCGTGTTAGCGATCCTTGGGCCATTGGTGTTTGGCATTGCCGTATTTGATGGGTTTCATCACACACTCACGGTCTGGATAGCCCGCTATGTCAATGTCTTCTTATGGCTCCCCGTAGCCAACATCTTTGGCTCAATCATCGGGAAGATACAGGAGAAGATGCTGGAACTGGACATTTCTCAGGTTGAAGGCTACGGCGACACGTTCTTCAGCCGAACGGACGTAGCATACCTCGTGTTTCTCATTATCGGCATTGTAGGGTATTTTACTGTTCCATCTGTCGCCAATTATATTGTCCACGCGGGTGGTGGCGGTGCATTGGGACAAAAAGTGACCAGAGTATTCAGCAGTTCGTCCCGTGCAGCGGTAAAGGTAGCATCAGGCGGGGCAGGCATGGCCGCCGATGCCATGGGCAATGCCGCAGGACAAATGTCGCAAAGCATGGCCAGCCACGGCAAAACGAATCCTTATCTCAGTGACAATACCGGCGGCTCCGGTTCTGCTTATATGGGCGACAAACTAAAAGGCAATTCATGACAGGTTAATGATTAAATGAAAGGCGATGTTTCAAAAGATGAAAAATATTGATACTGCTTTCCGCTATGTGCGCGGCTTTACCATGTTGGCTATCATAGGTAGTGCAATAATCTCCTGCTTTGCGCTGTACAAAAGCTTCAGTCTGGTATCGCAGATGCAGGACAAGGTCTACATCCTCGCAAACGGCAAAGCCTTGGAAGCATATGCCTCCGACCGGAAAGACAATATTCCCGTAGAGGCCCGGGATCATGTAAAAACCTTCCACCATTGGTTCTTCACCTTGTCGCCTGATGACAAGGTCATTAAAACGAACCTCGGCAAAGCACTTTACCTTGCTGATGCCAGTGCAAAACGGGAATACGACAACCTGAGGGAAAACGGCTACTACGCGGGCATCATCTCCGGCAATATCAGCCAAACCATCAAGGTAGACAGCATCACAATTGACACAAGCGAGTATCCTTACCGCTTCAGGTGCCATGCCGTCCAGAATATTGTCCGCACCACCAGCATTGTTTCCCGAAGCCTGGTAACCGAAGGGGCTCTTCGCAATGTTTCCCGCAGCGACAACAACCCTCATGGCTTTTTGATCGAGCGCTGGAATATTATTGAGAATAAGGACATCAAAACACAGAATCGCAGGTGACGATCTAAAATTGGGTTATAAAAAAATGATAGGATATGGCACATCTATTTAGAAATAGGAAAAGAACAGCAACTGGAAATATATGGTCCCTTGTCCAAGCCAAATGGGCAAGATGGATGGGAAGAAGGACGGAAAACCTGCCCCGCAGGAAACTGCTCCTTTTGTTACTGGTCTTCATTGTACTGACAGGGGGTCACAGCATTTTCCTGATCGGGAAAAGTGTCTCGGGTAATCAAACCAATTCGGTTTCTGTAACTGCCGTTAAAATCCCAAAACATGTGACGAAATCGGGTGGAGCTGTCCCGCAACAGGATATTGCGGTTAACAACGATGTTTTCCAACGGATCATCCATTTCAGAGACTATATGGACAGCCTTGCCCGGAGCCCTGACGGAAAAGCGATGTATGACAGTATTGTAACAAACCGCCCTGGCCTGCTGGACAGCCTCAACCTTGTTGAAAAAATTTATCGACCACAAATTAAAAAGTAAAGCTTATGGAACAGAGAACACAATCTCCAAAAGTGCAAAGACAGCGAAAATTTTTGCTTGTACTGCCACTTCTCGTACTGCCTTTTATGACCATGATGTTTTGGTCACTTGGCGGTGGAAAGGCCGAGAACGTATATACACAACCGATCGCAAACATAGGGTTCAACATGAAACTGCCGGATGCTTACCTGAAAAGTGACAGGGCCTTGGATAAAATGGGCTATTACGACAAGGCGGCTTCCGATTCCGCCAAACTGCAAGAATTGATAAAAAAAGACCCAAACTACAAGGTCCCATCTCCATTAAACAATGCCGGACGTGAAACAAAGGCAGGTACTGCCCCTGTTCCGGGGCACGATGCGGAAAGGGGCGCTTTATTGGCTTCGCCCTATGACAGTGGAATAGATTCCAACGAGGAAAGGGTCCTTCGTAAACTGGCAGAACTGGATCAAGCCATGAGTAAGCAAACCACTACTTTAGAATCAACAAAAAATGTCCCGTCCAACCGAAGTGAAAATATTCCAGTGAATATCACTGATATTGACCGCTTGGAGCAAATGATGCAGTCCATGGACCACTCACAGGAAGAAGATCCCGAATTGAAACAGATCAACGGAATGTTGGAGAAAATTCTGGACATCCAATACCCGGATCGGGTACAGGAAAAAATCAGGCAAACATCAGAAGCCCGGAGAGGACAAGTATTTGCTGTTTCTGCTGCTTCAAATGAAACACCAGTATCGCTGTTGGGGCACCTGCCTGAAGGGATAAATAGCAACTTACTAAACCAGCAGGGGCAAAATAGTTTTTATTCTTTAGACGAACCAGTACTAAATGAAAAGAGACAAAATGCAATACAGGCAGTCGTCCACGAAACACGAACCCTTGTTGCGGGTTCCACCCTCAAACTTCGTCTCACAGATGATATTTATATCAACGGAATACTGGTCCCTAAAGACAATTTTCTTTTCGGAGAGACCATGTTGAATGGCGAAAGGCTTTCCATTAAAATAAACAACATCCGCTTTCAAAATTCCCTTTTACCGGTGGGGCTGTCCGTGTACGACATGGATGGAATGGAAGGCATTCACGTGCCGGGTGCCATTACAAGGGATGTGGTAAAACAATCAACAAGCCGCGCTGTGCAGGAATTTGGCATAACAACCTTCGACCCTTCATTGGGAGCACAAGCCGCCGGTGCAGGAATTGATGCAGCCCGTGATCTAATCAGAAAAAAGACAAAACTGGTCAAAGTGACCGTGAAAGCGGGCTATCAAGTATTGCTGAAAAATGAAATGCGAACCAATTAATCCTTAACAATTAAACGTAAAACGATGAAAAAAATAAGAGTAGGATTGATCACTGGGATCTTGTATTTACTTTCATTAAACTCCCTGTTTTCCCAGAATATAAACAATTCAGGTGCGTCGGTTATCGTGCCATATTCACTTTGCGTTGGAAATGACAAAACCACCAACCTGATATTTCCATACACAATCATAAGTGTCGATCGGGGGAGCAAAAACGTTCTGGCCCAAAAGGCGAAAAATGTTGAAAACATCCTGCAAATAAAAGCCGGCAAAAAAGGTTTTGAAGAAACCAACCTGACCGTCATTACTGCAGATGGAAAGTTCTATTCTTTTCTGTTGAATTATGCCGAGCGTCCTTCTGTTCTGAATTTGGATTTTAGTACCCAAAAACCCTCCCTGCAGGATGCGTTCTTTTCACCTGATATTTTTAACGAAAAGGAGTTGAGGGAATATTCAAAAGCCGCCGCGGTTGAAAAGAAAAAGATTAGGGGAATCAAGGATAAAGCTTTCGGCATTTGCTTTAGACTGAATGGCCTGTTTATTCATGACAAAATCATGTTCCTGCGCGTCAATATTGCCAACGAAACAAATATCAACTACGATATTGACCAGCTGCGACTTTATATCCGTGATCAGAAAAAATCAAAAAGGACGGCTACCCAAGAGATAGAAATATCACCGATACTTGTGCATAACAACACCGCCAAGGTAACAGGCCAATCAGACAATACCATCGTGCTTGTCGTACCAAAGTTTACGATTCCTGATAAAAAGTATCTCGCGGTGCAGCTCATGGAGAAGAACGGCGGCAGGCATCTCGAACTGCATGTAAAGAATCGGAAAATCACAAAGGCAGTTCCGTTCAATCTCCTTAGGAGACGATAGGAGCGAGTAAGAAATTCAATACCATATTTATCACAATTGATCTTAACCAGCATTTGTCTGCGCGAAAAATCTAAATATGAAAATCAGAAGCGACGATTATCAATACCTACTTGAATACCTCATACGCAAACGTGGAGAAGGACAGGAATTTGTTGCTTTTTCCGATACTGCTGCACCTGTTGACAGAGAGGAACTGTTCACGTTCTTTAATCAAGATGATGCGCGGGAGTTCTGCCATGAAACGTCAACGGATATCGATACTTACGATTATTTGGCAATTCGATCTGCTTACAGGGCAATGGCGGAAGCGCTCAAAGATAAAAAGCTATTGATAGAAAAGAACGGTATCGTTGATGTAGGTCTGATGGTGATCAGACGGTATGAGCGATTGGAAGTAGAACAATTAATTAACAATCAAAATTCAAAAGTTATGAATCAGAAAAATTTCGAATACCTGAGAGATCAGGTAAAGTACACCGGGTTCGGCGAAGGCCTGGAAGAAAGTCTAAAGGAAAAGTTAAGCAAACAATCTCAGGATTTTACGCTTACCCACACTGTCCAATACGGCAACGACGTTGCTAGTTCAACGCTGCAATTCAGCAAATCGAAGCAAAGTGACATGTATTTTTTCAATTCTTACAAGGTGAACCTGCAACGGGAAAATGTTCCGGATGCCATGGAGCAAACCTTCTACATCAATAAGGGAAACAATGTTACCCTGAAAGAGGCCTATAACCTAATGAGCGGCAGGGCGGTCAATAAAGATTTGACGAATAAAAACGGAGAACTCTACAACGCCTGGGTTCAGTTTGATTTCAAACAGACAGACAACAATGGCAATTACAAGCTGAAACACTACCACCAAAATTATGGCTACGATTTGGATTCCATATTGTCCAAACACCCGATAAAAGAGCTAGGGAATGAAGAATACAAGTCCAATCTGATGGATTCCCTAAAAAAGGGGAACCGCCAATCTGCTACCCTCCTTAAAGATGGTACAGAACAGAAAATCTTCATCGAAGCGAACCCCCGATATAAATCCATAAACATCTATGACAGCAGCATGCACAGAATGGTTAACAGCCAGTCGAAATCGGAAAAGCAAGTTGAAACCAAAAGTAAATCAGCAAAACAGGAGAGCAAAAAGGAATCTCCAAGCGGTGACAGCGATAGCCAGGAATTACCCCAGCCAGCAAAGAAAAAACGAAGAAAGCAATCCATCAGTTAAGCGAATGAGTCATGGCAACACTTAACCCTCTGTCCGGCTTCTTTTCGAACATCGAAAACGATTATCGTATCAGCATTAAGCATATCGGGATTTACGCCGCATTGCTTCAGTATCGGCAGGAACATGGATTTGCTAATCCAATTACGGCATTTAGCAATGACATCATGCCTCTGGCCAAAATTTCATCACCAGCCACCTACTTCAAATGTGTGAAGGAATTGAGCGAATACGGATATATCAGGTACGAGCCATCCTTCAAGAGGAATCAAGGAAGCCGGATATATTTCACAGGCGATTGATGATTAATTCATCAATGATTCTATAATCAAAACAAAAGCCCTGCATGCAAGGGCTTTTGTTTTCAAAAAGCAATGGGTGTTCTAAAAGAGAATGCTAATGGAAAGATCAGCTTTTTACTTTTCAACTTAAAACCAAGAACAAAATGATGGAAATAGAAAAAAGATTTGACCGGTTGGAAAACTTGGTTTTGTGCACACAGAAGAAAGTCCTTAACATTCGTGAGGTATGCACACTCACAGGATTGAGCAAAAGCACAATCTATAAACTAACCATGTCAGGGAGAATTCCTCATTATAAGCAAGCCAAGCATCTTTATTTTGATCGTGTAGAGATAGAAAATTGGCTTAAAGAAAATAGGGGCTTTAATGTTTCTGAAATAGATAAGAAATCTTCGACATATCTCGCCATAAAAAGAAATAAGTGATTGTATAACCGACGTTTAACACACACTCACTCAGAAACCGGAATCAAAATTCATTATCTAAGGGGTTGTGTGTATATTTGTGTGTATAAAAACAAAAAAGACCCGAGTTCGGGTCTTTTAATTTGCTGATTATCAGAGTGGAGAATATCGGAATCGAACCGATGACCTTTTGACTGCCAGTCAAACGCTCTAGCCAACTGAGCTAATCCCCCATCATTTTTTTGCACCGCAAATATAATAATATTTTCAAAATACGCGACGTATTCTTTTTTTGGTTTGATTTTTGTTTTCCTGATTTTCAATTACCCTCTCATTTCTAAACAATTAAATCAAACGCTATGGAAACAAAAAAAACAAAGAAAGCTGACCTGGAAAGTAAACGTCCACTTTTGCTCAGCATTGGAATGGTTCTTTCGCTGTCTCTTATCCTTTTGGCATTCAGCTGGAAAACACCGGTTCAAGAAATGGATGACTTCGGACAGGTTCAATGGGATATCCCAGACGATGTTATTATCCCCTTGACCAAACCAGAGAAAGAATTACTCGCGCCGCCCGTTCGAACGGTCATGGAATTTATTCTTGTTAATGATGAAACCGAAATAGAAGATGAGCAGCTGGACATTTTCGATACCGAAATGACCGACGAAGGAATTGATGTGAATGCCTTACTCGAAGCGCACCGTGAGGACAAATTTACAGATGAAACTGTTTACTTTTTTGTGGATGAAATGCCTGAATTCCCGGGAGGCATGGAGGCCCTCCTCCGGTATATTGCGAAGGCTGTCGATTATCCGATGGTCGCTCAGGAAAATGGAATCCAAGGGAAAGTGTATATTAACTTTGTTGTCAATACAAACGGACAAGTAAGCGATGCCACCGTTGTTCGCGGCGTTGATCCGTCGCTCGACAAGGAAGCACTGCGCGTAGTGAACAGCATGCCGCTGTGGCAACCAGGCAGACAGTCGGGGAAAGCCGTCCGGGTTGCCTACCACGTTCCCATTAGTTTTGTGCTACAATAAACAAAACAACAAAAGCTCGTGTTAATAATTTAGGAACTGAGCTCTTGGTTTTGAAGATTATTTTTTATCTTTAAGCCCTCAATTAAAAAATTGTTTCTGAAAATAGAATAAACTTCTAAAACTGAATTATGGAACCAAAGAAATCGCCAAAAGCCGATCTTGAGAGCAAAAGAAATATTTTTGTTCAGATAGGGTTCGTGGTAGCTCTAGGTCTTTGCCTACTTGCTTTTGAATGGACTTCAAAAGTAGATCAGGCTGCATCATTAGGATCAGTGGCTGAGCAGGATGTAGAAGACGAAATTATCCCGATTACCCGTCAAGAAGAAGTAAAACCACCACCACCACCACCACCACCAAAAGTTGTTGAGGTGTTGAACATTGTGGATGATGAAACAGAGATTGAAGACGAACTCGAAATTGAAGACTCCGATATTGATGAAGAAACAGCAATTGAAGTAGCTCCTGTTATTCAGGAAGAAGAAGAAGCTGATGAAGGACAGGTTTTCTTTATTGTTGAAGACATGCCTGAATTCCCAGGCGGAGAATTGGCTTTGCGGAAATTCATTGCCAATGCCATCAAATATCCTGTTATTGCTCAGGAAAACGGGATTCAAGGGAAAGTTTACGTGAACTTTGTTGTTGATACCGACGGAAGCATTACCAATGCGCGAATTGCCCGTGGTGTTGACAGTTCTTTGGATAAAGAAGCACTCCGGGTGGTAAACACACTTCCGAGATGGAAACCAGGACAACAAAGAGGAAAACCAGTAAAAGTATCTTACACGGTTCCGATTAACTTTGTTTTACAATAACGACTTTACATAAACGAAAATCCTGGCTCCGTTATTTCGGGACCAGGATTTTTTATGGATTAAACTTCAATTTGAATGATAGATACCGCCAAAACACAGGAAACAGCCGTTTTAGTTGGCTTGATAAACCAGAACCAGGATGAAAGGCAAGCCCGGGAATACCTCGACGAGTTGGAATTTTTGGCTGACACAGCAGGCGCCCGAGTTGAAAAACAATTCTTTCAGCGGCTTGATGTTCCAAATTCAGCTACGTTTGTTGGCTCAGGAAAATTGGAGGAAATTAATAACTTCATCAAAATCCATGAGATCGACACCGTCATTTTTGATGATGAGTTGAGTCCGACGCAGCTGCGAAACATAGAGCGAACCCTGGAGTGTAAAGTACTGGATCGAACCAACCTTATTCTGGATATTTTTGCCAAGCGAGCCCAAACAGCCCACGCCAAAACACAGGTTGAATTGGCTCAATACCAATACATGTTACCTCGACTAACCCGCATGTGGACTCACTTGGAACGCCAGCGCGGTGGTATTGGGATGCGTGGCCCGGGTGAAACACAGATTGAAACTGACCGTCGGATTATCCTTGATAAAATAGCCAGACTAAAGGTTCAACTTGAAAAAATAGACAAACAAAAAGCCACCCAACGCAAAAACCGGGGCAAATTAGTGCGCATAGCCTTGGTGGGTTATACCAATGTTGGCAAGTCAACCATCATGAACATGCTGGCCAAGTCGGAAGTATTTGCAGAAAATAAGTTGTTTGCAACCCTAGACACTACTGTTAGAAAAATGGTTATTGGCAACCTGCCTTTTCTGCTGGCCGATACGGTTGGCTTTATCCGCAAGCTGCCTCACGGCTTGGTTGAATCCTTTAAATCGACCCTCGACGAAGTGCGCGAAGCTGATATTCTGGTACATGTGGTCGATATTTCGCATGCCGGATTTGAAGAGCAAATTGACACGGTGAACGAGACGCTTTCGGAAATCAAAACGGGTGAAAAACCAACCATTTACGTATTCAATAAGATTGATGCTTTTGAATATATCAAAAAAGACGATGACGATTTAAGTCCAAAAACCAAGGATAATCTTTCACTTGAAGAATTGAAGAATAGCTGGATGGGCAAGAACAACACACCATCGCTCTTTATTTCAGCGACTGAAAAGGAAAATATCGAAGAGTTCAAGAAAGTGCTGTATGAAGAGGTGAAGAAAGTGCATATCACCCGTTTCCCATACAACGATTTTCTGTACGACATTGACTGGACAAAACCACAAGAATAAGCCTGCCGGACGGGCACTATCATTAGCCACAGATACCTTTAAGCCTGTGTATTTCATACTGCAGACTGGGCTGTCCATGGATCCACTTCATTTTTTAAGAAAAATTTTATAAACCAATCACAACTGTTGTCTTTTTTTGAATACGAAAAGGTCAGAGAGGTAAAAAAAGGTTGGAGACGTATCTAGCCCAGGCTGGAGGCCTTGTCCACGATAACGATGGAGTACTTAACAAGAACCACGGGGATATCCATGAAGGATATGACCTTGTCCATGGAAATCATGAAGTCAATACGGTAGGGTCTCCAATCGTCTCTTAGGTCTTTTGCTTTTTCTTCTTGGCAGCCGGGAAAAGGATGTTATTCAAAATGAGGCGGTAGCCCGGTGAATTGGGATGCAAGTTCAAGTCGGTTGGTGGGTCGCCGACCAGGTGGCGGTAATCTTCGGGATCGTGTCCCCCATAAAATGTCCAAAAGCCCTGCCCGATTTCGCCATGAATGTAGCGGGCCTCTCCTGCCCCTTTGTTTTCGCCCATTACCAACACGTTTGGCTTCACCAACTGGTGTTTATACGCGGTGGTTTGCCCCATGAATCCTTTCACGATTCGTTGGTGATTTTGGGTCAGCATGGTGGGTATGGGGTCCCATTTGGCCGAAAAATCGAATAGGGTAAAATAATCCTGGTTCTGCGGTACCTGCCGCGAGGTGGATACATCAATATCTGAAAACTCATATTCAAACGGATCTTTTACGACTTTGAAGTCGCGAAAAGCCAGTGTGTGCTCGTAATTCAGCTTCTCATTCATGTGCGGGTCCGCCGGATCGCCGTCAAACATCGACTCACAAATATCCACCCCATCGGCTGCCAGTGCAATATCGTAGGTGTCGGTGGCGGCGCACATGGCAAACAAAAAGCCGCCGCGTGCAATGTAGCGCTGAATTTCCTTGGTTACCGCCAGCTTCATTTCCGAAACTTTGTCAAAGCCCATGCGCTCGGCCAGGCTCCTGTTCGTGTTCACCTCTTCCTGATACCAAGGCATGTGCTGGTACGAGCGAAAAAACTTCCCAAACTGCCCGGTAAAATCTTCGTGATGCAAGTGCAGCCAGTCATATTCCGACAACTGGTCAGTCAGGATCTCTTCATCGTAAATAATGGTATATGGAATTTCAGCATAAGTCAGCACAAGGGTTACCGCATCATCCCAGGGCTGTTTGTTGGGTGGTGAATACACCGCGACTTTCGGTGCCTTCTGCATGCTGATGGCATCCTGGTTGACTTCGGGCCTGGCAATTTCAGCCAAAATGGACTGCGACTGCACATCAGCGATCTTCTCCACGATCACCCCGCGGACCAGGCATTCATTTTCAATTTCAGCATAATAAGGAATCAAAAAACTCCCACCTCTGTAGTTGAGCAACCACTTCACCTCAATGGCTTGCTCCAGTGTCCAGTAAGCAATTCCGTAGGCTTTGAGGTGGTTCTTTTGTTCTTTATCCATCGGCACCAGCAGGTAAACGGCCAGGCTGTTTTGAAAAAACAGAAAGAGAAAGCACAGGATTAACAAACACTTTCTTAATCCATTAGAACGGAATATCATCCGATTTAGGTGTTCCATACGAATGGGTATTTTCGGATTCAAAACCACTATTTACAGGCATCCCTACATTTCCAAGGTCGTCATTCATTTTCGAGCCAAAGGTTTGACCAAAGTTGCCCCCGCCAATCTCTTCTGGAATGACCGTCTCCAAGTCCATAAATTTGACGTTTTGCTTTTTGAAAGCCAGCTGCACATCGCCCACCGAACCATTCCGGTGCTTGGCAATGATAATCTCAGCCACACCAATCAGCGAATTGCCATTTTCATCTTCTGTAATACCATAATACTCCGGACGGTGAATAAACAGCACCAAGTCAGCATCCTGCTCAATGGCTCCAGATTCACGCAGGTCGGAAAGCTGCGGACGTTTTCCTTCGCGCGATTCGACCGAACGGTTCAACTGTGACAGCGCCAAAATAGGGATGTCCAGTTCTTTGGCAATGGCCTTCAGCGAACGCGAAATCATACTCACCTCCTGCTCCCGGCTTCCCCGGCCAGCATCCCCGGCAGTCATCAGCTGCAAGTAGTCGACAATCACCACGCCAATGTCATGCTGCATCTTCAACCGGCGGCACTTGGCCCGAAACTCGAAAATAGATAAGGCTGGCGTATCGTCGATAAACAACGGAGCCTCTTCCAATACATTTAGTTTCCGGTTGAAATGCTCCCACTCCCAGTCGGCCAAGTGGCCATTCTTAATTTTTTCAGATCCCAATTCGGTTTCTGCGGCAATCAAACGATTCACCAGCTGTACCGATGACATCTCCAAGGAGAAGACGGCTACCGGGCTTTTATGCTCCACCGCCATATTGCGGGCCATGGAAAGTACGAACGCCGTTTTCCCCATGGCAGGGCGGGCAGCCACAATCACCAGGTCGGTTTTTTGCCAACCTGAAGTAATGCGATCCAATGCAGTAAATCCACTGGGAACACCACTCAGTCCGTCTTCCCGCTTTGAAGCTTCCTCAATCAGTCGGGCGGCTTCCTTCAAAAGCGGCTTAATCGGAAGGGTTTCCTTTTTGATGTTTCCTTCGGCCACCTTGAAAAGTGCCGTTTCGGAGAAATCAATCAAGTCATCCACATCCATGTTATCGTCGTAGGCGCTGGTCTGAATTTCTGACGACACGCGGATCAATTCACGCTGGATGTATTTCTGAGCAATAATCCGAGCATGAAATTCGATATGAGCGGCTGAGGCTACGCGGCTCGTTAACTGCGTAATGTACAGCGGACCACCAACCGCATCCAATTGTGCCAGATCCTTCAGCTGCTGGGTAACCATCAGCAAATCCACCGGCTTTTCATGAGTCGAAAGGTATTTTATGGCATCGAATATTTTTTGGTGCTCATCCTTGTAAAAGCTTGGAGTATCAATAATATCGGCCACAGTAACATAAGCATCCCGCTCCAACATTAAAGCTCCCAAAACCGCTTCCTCAACGTCAATTGCCTGGGGCGGCAATTTCCCATACTGCGCATTCATTTGTTCTACGGAGGAATTTTTCTGGTTGCTTTTTCTCTCTGCGGCCATGTCTTAAAATATAAACGTGTTGATTTATAAATCCTTTTAGAAAGGCATTTTTTCTGAAAAACGAATTTTAAAGGTATAAAAAAAGGAGTCCTTTCCAGCCTCCTTTCGCTAATTTAGATCCGATAGTTTTCAACAAATCCTATCGGAAATAAGCTTGGTTATGATGTCTTCCAGCTCCATACCCATGGCTTCAATCTGCTGGGGAATAAAGCTGGTTGCAGTCATACCGGGAGTGGTGTTCACCTCCAGAAAATAAAATTTTCCGCCTTTCAAAATATAGTCGATCCTGACAATTCCCCTGCAATCGCAGAGGTCGTAAATTTTTGACGACAACTGCTGACAGGTTTTTGTCAGCTCTTCGGAAATACGTGCCGGAGTGATTTCAAGAGTGGCCCCTTTAGTATACTTGGCTTCGAAATCGAAAAATTCATTCTTCGGAACCACCTCTGTAATCGGAAACACAAAGGATTCGTTTTTCATTTTCACCAAACCGCTGGTAATTTCCAGCCCGTCAATAAATTCTTCGACCAAAGCTTCCCGACTTTCCTTCCAGGCACTTTCAATCGCTGCTGCTAATTCACTCTTGGCCTTTACCTTGGTAATGCCGAAGCTCGACCCGCCAGCATTGGGCTTGACAAAAACAGGCAAGCCCAGCTCCTCCACCAGCGCGTCCGTATCAATGTACGTGCCTTTTGTCAGGCGGATAGACTTCGCCATAGTGATGTCGAAGTTGCGCAGGTAATTACTACAAAAATATTTGTTGAAGGTTAAGGCTGACGATTGCACACCACAGGTCGAATAAGGGATTTTCATCAAATCGAAATAACCCTGCAGAATGCCATCTTCGCCGGGAGTGCCATGAATGGTGACGTAAGCAAAATCGAACCGGATTGTTTCATTCTGATACTGAACGCTAAAATCCTGCTTATTAACATCTGCCACCTGTTGTCCATCGATCACCAACTTCCAGTCGGCTCCCTTCATTTCCACCGCCCAGGGCCGGAACAATTCAGTATTGATAGCATTCAGTACGTTCTTACTGCTCATCACAGAAACGACATACTCGGAAGAATCGCCTCCATACACTACCGCAATATTCTTTTTCATTCGGGAATTTGTTTATTCAATGTTTCGGTTTGAAATATAAGCCCGCCATTTTTCAATGACCTCGCTCATATCTTCAGGCAGTTGCGAGTCAAAAAGCATTTCCTCTCCGGTTGTCGGATGCACAAAACCAAGGGTCTTGGCATGCAATGCCTGACGCGGCAAAACTTTAAAACAATTGTGTACAAACTGTTTGTACTTGGCAAAGGTTGTGCCTCGCAACACTTGATTGCCTCCGTAAGTATCGTCGTTGAAAAGCGGGTGTCCAAGATATTTCATGTGTACCCGAATTTGGTGCGTACGGCCGGTTTCGAGCTGACACTGCACGAGGTTCACATAGCCCAATTCCTCCAGCACCTTGTAATGTGTAACTGCCGGCTTGCCATGTTCGCCTTCGGGATAAACGGTAAAAACCTGCCGATCTTTCTGGCTGCGCCCGATATTTCCTTCAATAGTACCGCTGGGCTCTTTCAGGTTACCCCAAACCAAAGCTACATATTGCCGTTTGGTCGTTTTCTCAAAAAACTGAAGCGAGAGTTTGGTTTTTGCCAACTCGGTTTTTGCCACCACCATCAACCCGGAAGTGTTCTTATCGATCCGGTGTACCAGTCCTGGGCGTGGGTCGGCACTTTTGAAAAGTGGCAAGTCCGTGTAATAGTAGGCCAACGCATTAACCAGTGTTCCGGAATAATTTCCGTGCCCGGGATGAACAACCAATCCGGGCTGCTTATTGAGGACGATCAACTGATCATCCTCATAAACAATATTCAGTGGGATATCTTCGGGAATAATTTTCAGCTCCCGTCGCGGAAAATCCATTACGACAGCCACTTCATCGCCGGGCTTCACTTTGTAGTTCGACTTAACCGCCTGCCCGTTCACCAAGATGTTGCCAGCATCGGCTGCAGCCTGAATCCGGCTCCTTGAGGCGTTATCAATCCGGTTGACCAAGTATTTATCCACCCGCAACATTTTCTGGCCAGGATCAACTTCCAACTTGTGATGCTCGTACATCACCTGGTCATCCAACTCTTCAGAATCGTCACCGAAATCAATATTTTTATCTTCAACCATTAATTCAAATCCTTTTCATTGGCTTGTTCTAATTTTTCCTCATCGACAGTCAGCCACAAATCGATTGATTTTCCCTGTTCAATCACCTCCCCGGGAATGGATTCAGGACGTTGTTGCCAAACACGGGCTTCGGCACTATCAGCATTCGATTCGAACGAATCGTCGTAGATCACTGCTCCCACATTCAAATATGACACGGCAATTAATTCATTAGCCTGATCCAGGCGTACGCCGATCAAGTTGGGAATTTCGGTTCGTTCGCCAAAGCGGTTTTGTCCAACGGTTAAGTCGATGTTCGCTCCCTTATTAACCAAGGTTCCTTCTTCCACCGGTTTTCCATGAAGTTTTTGCTCCAACACCAAGTTCGGAAATTCCGATGGCACATAATCCACATTCCCAACATTCAGACCAAAACTCATCATCAGATTCATTGCCTGCCTGAAGGAAATATCAGTTAGTTTAGGCATGGCTACCTGTTCAGGCTTGGTAGCACAAATGGTGAAAAAAATAGTTCTTCCATGCTTAACCAACGATCCGGCGGCAGGAACTTGATCAATTACGGCACCTGGTTCTGCCTCCTCAAGGTAAACCGAATCCATAATCTGGAATTCCAATTCGGCTTCGGCCACTTTTTCTTTAGCCTGACTGAGCAACATTCCTGAAAAGTCGGGTACCGCATAGGCTTCGCCGTGGTTGGTATAAACACGCAAGCCAAACATGGTAATCAACAACAGCATGATCGTTATGGCAATAGCCAGGAAAATACTCATCCAGAAATTTTTACTTGTCAGGTACGCCTTCAAACTCATACGGTAAGTGTTTATATCTTCTTAGGTAACAAAAATAGCTTAAAAAATAGTATGTAGAAGGGCGAATAAAATATAAAACGCTTGTCAATCTACTTCCCGATTGAATCGCCGACGAAACTGCTACTGATAAATCTGGCACGACATTCCTTGTCAGCGGCACCTAGGCAGGTATCTAAAAACACAAAAAGGCAAAGAATCGTTATTCTTCACCTCTCAATGTATTTTAAGATTTAACTTGCTTTCCTAACGCTTGTGACGTGGTTCGTCAGAAACAGTTAATTTCTTTCTTCCTTTTGCACGACGCAACTTCAAAACTTTGCGACCGCCCACAGTAGCCATTTTCGCACGGAATCCATGTTTATTTCTGCGCTTCCTGTTTGATGGTTGGAATGTCCTTTTCATTTGTCAATATTTTTATTTGTAACGTACTCTCGCTTAATTCGGACTGCAAAAATAATCCTTTTTTGATTCCCTCCAAAATATTGTCACTTATTTTAGAAGCTTTTTTAGCGGCAAATGAATCAGCTTCTTGGTTTCGAAAAATTCCTCTTCAAACTGCTGACTCAAAGGATAAACCTGCACCTGTTTCTTAAAGGGTTCCAACTCGTCAGAAAAATCACCGCCTTTTAGGTATAGAATACCGTTTCCTAACGTATTCTTCTGCCTACTGCTGATCTTTTTCCGGATCAACGCCACAAACTTAGGGAATGCTGTTACCGCACGGCTCACCACAAAATCAAATTGACCATCTACTTTCTCGGCGCGGTTTTGCCGCGCGCTAACATTCGTCAGTCCTAAACTTTCGCTGATTCCTTCAACCACCCTTATTTTTTTTGCAATGGAATCAACCAGTAAAAAGCTTGTTTCAGGAAATAATATAGCCAGCGGAATACCGGGAAACCCACCTCCTGTGCCAACATCCATAATCGAAGTGCCCGGTGCAAACCGAATGTACTTCGCTATGGACAACGAATGAAGAACGTGACGTTCGTAAAGCTGATCAATGTCTTTTCGTGAAATGACATTAATTTTTTCATTCCATTCGCGGTACAGAGGACCAAGTTGAGCCAGCTGTTCCTGCTGCCGGCCCGTTAAATCCGGAAAATATTTATTGATGATTTCCATAAATTTCGCTTAATAGATGAAGACACCACGACTGACACCGTGAGCATTCAAATTCGCTTAGCCTAAATTGACAACCAACCGAACTAAAATCCAATATGTTAGGAATCCTTGTCGTCGATCTCCGTCGACTCAATCATTTTGAACAGCATTTCACGAGCTCTGAACAATTGAGCCTTTACAGTTCCGAGCGGCAAATTTAGCTCTTTTGCAATTTCTTCGTAGGAAAATTCACGAAAATAACGTAGTTCGACAAGCGTTCGGTAGCGTGGCTTGAGCTTGTGTACAATGCGGCGCAGCAAAATGGCTTTTTGTATGCGAATCAGCTTTTCCTCCGGGTTGGGGTCTCTCGACTTGAGCCGGACGGTCTGCTCACTGTCATTGCTGTCGGAGTTACTTTCAATCGACACATGCACACCTTTTTTCTTTCGCAGAAAATCGATGCAGTTATTTGATGCGATCTTAAATAGCCAGGTGCTAAACGCATAACTTGGAGAATACTGATGCAGGTTTTTAAACGCTTTTCCAAAGGCCTCGATAGTCAGATCTTCTGCATCGCTCTTGTTGTTTACCATCTTCAGGAGCATAAAATAAATGGCATCCTTGTATTTACTTAGCAGCTTAGCAAATGCTTTTTCATCCCCTTTTAAGGCGGATTCAACCAAGGCGAAGTCCTGTTGGGCCTTATCGGACAAATTAGGATTTAATTCCATTTATTTTTTTTATCGTTGATGTAGTTTTTTGTGGCCTGTAACAAATTTAGCGCCGGTCTGATATAAACGTACACAAACGAAGATAACAAGATTTTATCTTCCTTCAAATGAGCGACCACACTTTTAAGAATAAAAAATTGCATCACCAGAACAAGTATGGCAGGAACAACAACAAACACCCAGTTTTTAGGTTCAGTGACCAACATCCAGACCAAGGTGCCGAAAAACAAGGATTTGGATAGATCACCCATGAAATAAACCAGTCGTTTCCAGAATCCCAAGTGCTGGGTTAACCGTATTCTCTTTTTCAGAAGATCAAAAAAAACGCCGCGTTGAATCCCACCTTGCTCGTAAATAAAGGTGTCCGGATCAATCGACACATGGATTTTCTTTTTAAACCGATCGTTGAAAATCAATTCGAGATTCGCAAAATGATCGTTCATTTTTCCGCGGAATCCAGATTGATCAAAGTAGATAGACTTCTGGAAAAGCACATTTCGATCTTCGTAAAACACCGGTAGTCCGGCCATCGAAAAAGCGGCTGAATAAACGAAAGCTGTCAGCCGTTCGATTCGGCAAAGCTTGTTACGCCAGCTTTTTTGGGGCGCAAAGTTAATGTAGCACATCATCAAATTTGAATCGCCGGCGTTGTCATCCAACTTCTTCAAAAATGCTGAATCAACTGACTGACTTTCGGGACTTAAAAAAACAATGCGATCGAATGATGCTGCCTTCAAAGACAAGTTAATCGCAATTTTCTCTGAAAAGTTGGTTTCCTGGCTGATGGATGTAAACTTTAGCCGTGGATATTTTTTGGCCAGTTGCGCTACTTTAAGAAGGGTGTGATCTTCTGAAAAATCATCGACAAGCACCACTTCATAATCCGGATAATCCAGTTCCAGTAAATCTGTCAAAATGGATTCGATACGTTCCTCCTCATTGCGCACAGCAAGACAAATACTAATAGGCTGAGCCAGCCCGTTCGCTGACATTTTTCTCAGAAATATCAAGCGAAGGAAGAAAAACAACAAAAAGAATAGTTCAATAACGACGGCACTAAAAAAAAGGCCAGGTGCAATCCACTCTATCATCGTTCGTTCAAAGAAGCTGCAATCCATGATTTGATTTTACACGCAAAAATAACAATCAAACAGACTTCTCACGCATCTTTACGTGAAAATAACCCAAGGCCTGAAAGCCTTATTTCTTATGGTTTAACTTTTATAGCTATCTTTGAGCACTCAAAAATCAGCACATGGATTTTACGCTTCAACATCAAGCAGTTAACAGCCAAGCCCGGGCCGGAATGCTGGAAACTGGACACGGAACAATTGAAACCCCCATTTTTATGCCGGTAGGAACTGCCGGTTCGGTGAAAGGTATTCATGTTAAAGAACTAAAAGACGACATCCAGGCACAAATCATTCTTGGCAATACGTACCATTTGTATTTGCGCCCGGGAACCGATATCATTGAAGCGGCTGGCGGACTGCATAAGTTTAATGGCTGGGGCGGGCCAATACTGACCGACAGCGGTGGTTACCAGGTTTTTTCGCTCGGTGACATCCGGAAACTAACCGAAGAGGGAGCTAAATTCCAATCGCATATTGACGGATCGCGCCACCTTTTTACCCCCGAAAGTGTCATTGATGTCCAGCGAAAAATCGGGGCTGACATCATGATGGCTTTTGATGAGTGCACGCCGGGAGATGCCGATTATGACTACGCCAAAAAATCGCTTGAACTCACACAACGCTGGCTCGAACGCTGTGTCAATCAAATGGAGAAAACCAAGCCCTTGTACGGGCACAGACAGTCGCTGTTTCCCATTGTGCAAGGCGCTGTGTACACTGACTTGAGAGAGGCGGCAGCCAAACATGTCAGTTCCATTCCAAGTGATGGATACGCCATTGGAGGACTATCGGTGGGCGAATCCGAAGCCGACATGTACGCCATGATTGAAGTGGTGAATCCAATTCTTCCACAAAACAAACCCCGCTACCTAATGGGGGTTGGAACACCCATCAATATACTGGAAGCCATTGACCGGGGAGTGGATATGTTTGATTGCGTAATGCCCACGCGAAACGGACGCAACGGCATGTTGTTTACAAAAAGAGGAATTATCAACATGAGAAATAAAAAGTGGGCCAATGATTTTTCACCCGTCGACGCGGATGGCACATCATTTGTCGACCACCACTATTCCAAAGCGTTTTTGCGTCATCTGATTATTTCGAATGAAATGTTGGGTGCCCAGATTGCGAGCCAGCACAACCTGGCTTTTTATTTGTGGCTTGTGAAGGAAGCCCGCAGGCAGATTTTGGTAGACAACTTCAAAGCCTGGAAAGAAGAGATGGTACAACAATTAGGAAAACGCCTATAGAATTGGATATGAAAATACCAAAGCTGAAAATAATTGACATCTATATTATTAAGAAATTCCTGGGGACTTTCTTCTACTCCATTGCACTGATTATCAGCATTGCGATGGTGTTCGATTTCTCTGAAAATCTGGATGAGTTTATTTCGAAAGACGCACCGATGAATGCCATCATTTTTGATTACTACCTGAACTTCATCCCATTTTATGCAAATTTATTCAGCGCCCTGTTCACATTCATTGCAGTTATTTATTTCACCTCAAAAATGGCATACAACTCCGAAATCATTGCCATTCTAAGCAGCGGAGTATCCTATGCAAGACTCATGAGGCCGTATATGATTTCAGCATTCATTATTGCTTTACTTTCCTACACCCTCGGAAATTACATCATTCCTCCGTCCAATAAAAAACGAATTGATTTCAGAACGACTTATATTGATTCGCCGAAAAATTACCTTGAACGAAATATCCACCGCCAACTTTCGCCCGGAGTATTTATTTATATGCAAAGCTATAATACCTCCAATGATGTGGGGTATAAATTCACCATCGAAAAATTTGAGGAGGGCCAACTCAAATCGAAGTTGGAAGCCGACTACATTAAATGGGACCGGGAAGACATGAAATGGGTGATCAACAATTACTTCATCCGTGATATTGACGGCTATGACGAAACCATTACTACCGGCACCAAAATCGACACGACTCTGAATATGACCCCGGATGATTATCGGGTGATGAAAAACATTGTTGAAACCATGAAATTACCTGATCTGAATGAAGAAATAAGAGAAATGAAACGACGGGGAGTTAACACCACAGAGTTTGAAATCGAAAAACACCAAAGGCTTTCCGGGCCTTTTTCGGCCTTCATCTTAACTTTGATGGGCGTTTCGCTGGCCTCGCGCAAAGTCAAAGGAGGACTTGGTCTTCATCTCGGCCTGGGTATTTTATTTAGTTTTACGTACATTATGTTTATGCAAATATCGACTGTGTTTGCCCTCTCCGGAGCTGTCGCGCCTATCATAGCAGCATGGATTCCTAACATACTTTTTGGTGCCCTGGCGGCCTATCTCTATAAACAGGGAAGCCGCTAAGTGAACCTTCAAACCATAAGGCAAATTGTTCAAAACCAAATATTAGCTCTCCCGTATGACCAAACATCAAATGTTTAAAAAAAATAGCTTAGTGTTTGAAAAAATTCTAATTTTGACCCGTTAAAAACACAAAGAGCTAACATAAACTTTTAACGGTCTCCGGCTAACCGGAACATTTTTTTTAATTAAAACTATTTAATATGTCGTTGAAACGGAATATCCTTGACCTTCGAAAAAGGAAGAGTGAAGTTCTCAAAGGTGGTGGTGAAAAAGCCATTGAGAAACAAGTTGCAATGGGGAAACTCACTGCCCGCGAGCGTATTTTATACATCCTTGACCAGGGTTCATTTCACGAGTATGACCTGTTTGTTGAGCACGCAGCCCGCGATTTTGACATGGAAAATAAGAAATTGCACGGCGATGGTGTGATCATCGGCACAGGAACAGTCCATGGTTCTCCGGTATGTATTTTCGCTCAGGACTTCACCGTGGCCGGTGGATCACTGGGTTTAATGCACGCCCGGAAAATCACAAAAATTATGGACCACGCCCTCAAAATGCGTGTACCATTAATTGGAATCAACGACTCAGGTGGTGCCCGGATCCAGGAAGGTGTTGACTCACTGGCTGGTTATGGTGAAATTTTCTTCCGCAACACGCTGGCTTCAGGAGTTATCCCTCAGATCTCGGTTATTTTAGGACCTTGTGCAGGGGGAGCAGTTTATTCTCCGGCGCTTACCGACTTCGTTTTTGTCGTAAATAACATCTCCAAAATGTTTATCACGGGTCCAAGCGTTATCAAGACCGTACTGGGTGAAGAAATTTCGATGGAAGAATTGGGAGGAGCCAAGGTCCATGCCGAAATTACCGGAAATGCTCATTTTTATGCCGAGAGTGAACTGGAATGTTTTGAGCAGATCAAAAAACTGATGGCCTATATTCCATGGAACAACAAGCAAAAGGCGACCAAAATTGAGCCTAAACTTCCGAAGAAGAAAAAGAAAATTGAGAATATCGTACCAGGCGACCCGAAAATGCCTTATGACATTCGGGACATTATTCAAGCCATCACGGATAATTCCGACTTCTTTGAAATCATGGAATTATTTGCACCTAATATTGTGATTGGATTTGGTCGTTTGCACGGCGAAACAGTAGGTTTTGTCGCCAACCAACCAAAGGTTCTGGCCGGGGTACTGGATTGTGACAGCTCCGATAAGGCTGCCCGCTTTATTCGCTACTGCAACGCTTTCGACATTCCGATCATCACCCTGGAAGACCTGCCCGGGTATTTGCCAGGAGTTGACCAGGAACATGCCGGAGTTATTCGCCACGGAGCAAAAATTCTCTACGCGTACAGCGAGGCCACGGTACCAAAAATTACGGTTATTATCCGAAAAGCCTATGGAGGCGGTTACATCGCCATGAACTCACGCCACCTTCGTGCCGATTTTGTTTTTGCATGGCCAACAGCCGAAATTGCAGTGATGGGACCTGAAGGAGCTGCCAACATCGTATTCCGCAAGGAAATTGCTGAAGCGGCAGATCCGGAAGCAATGCGTCAAATTAAAATAGAGGAGTACAAAACAAAATTTGCCAACCCCTATGTGGCCGCTGCTAGAGGGTACATTGATGAAGTGATTGAGCCTGAAGATACCCGCAAAATGTTGCTCCATGCCCTACAGGTATCGGCAAACAAATCGGTTATGGGTCCGAGCAAAAAACACGGAATTCCTCCATTTTAAACAAAAAATCAGAACTATGGCTGAACAGAAATACGAAACGATTATCGTACACAGCGCAAAATATTATACTGAATATACCCGCAAGTACCGTAATCGTCCGATTTGGGAAGAACCCAATATGAATCATATTTATTCTTTCATCCCCGGAACAATCATTGATGTTCATGTAAAAGTGGGTGAAAAACTCAAGGAAGGCGATAGCCTCTTAATTTTAGAGGCTATGAAAATGCACAACAACGTGCAAATGCCTTTTGATGGCAAGATCGTTAAAGTGTACGTCAAGCCGGGAGAGAAAATTCCTAAGAAGCATTTGATGATTGAAATCAAACCACTATAAAAAAAGGGACCCAATGGTCCCTTTTTTTTCTTTCTGGTGTTTCTACAGCCAACGACAGACTTACCTCCAGTAGTTGTCATCAGTCATCCACACTTCAAATTCCAACGGTTTGTCTGTTGCCGGAGTTAAATCAATCGATTTCTTGTTCCAGAAAAATTCGTCAACCATCCAGTTTTCGAGCTCCAGCTCCGGTTCAACTTCTGCTTGCAATAGCGAACTGGTTACTTTTACTTTCATCCCTGTTAGGGCTACCATCAACACAATCGCAAAAAACACCTGTTTAATGATTCGTTTCATAGCTTTAAGACTTACTTGTTTGTTTCTAATTGTTTTCTGATTTATAGACCAGTAAAAACTCAAAACGTTACAAAGCAAGCTGTTAAAGTTTCTGAAGATTTTCTTAAGGAAACCTTAAATGATCAACACAATTCAATCCTCAAGGAATTAAAGCTTTTGAAAGAAAATTTGGTAGTCCGCCGGAAAGCGCGAGATCAGCGACTTTTTTTCAGATGTAAAAAGACCGAAGACAGCCGAACCACTACCCGACATCAGCGCAAAGGTTGCTCCGAATTTGTATAAGGTTTGTTTGATTTCCTCCACCTCAGGGTGTTTGGGAAATACCGTTCGTTCAAACTGATTTTGAATATTCCCCTTCCACTTGGTGACCGAAAACCGTACCAGCGCTTTGAGTGAAATCCGGCTTCTCGCGGGCACTACATCCTGATAGGCTTCAGCAGTAGCGATATGAACCGGGGGTTTAATGACCACCAAGTGGTAGCCTTTCAAGCTGATCGGCAGTTCCTCCAGCAGTTCACCACGTCCCCGCGCAAAAGCAGGTTTTTGCCGAATAAAAAACGGGCAATCGCTTCCCAGTTTCAAGGCGTATTCTAATAGCTGCTCTTCGCTAATTTCCAGCTGAAACAAGTCATTTAAAAGAAGTAGCATGTACGCGGCATCGGCCGATCCGCCTCCGAGACCAGCTCCCACCGGAATATTTTTATGAAGATGAATACTGACCGGGGGCAACTGAAAATCATTTCGTAGCAAGTGATACGCTTTTACCACCAGATTCTTCTCGGGGTCCTCGTTCAAATCAATGCCTGTGATGCTGATTTTAAACGAATCACACTCCACAACTTCCAGCGCGTCCTGAATGGGAACCGGATAAAAAACGGTTTCAATATCATGAAATCCGTCGGGCCGCTTTTCGGTAATCAGCAGTCCTAAATTAATCTTTGCAATTGGGTATGTAATCATGGTAATAAAAATGACTGCTGTAAAGATACAAAACAGCAGTCATTATATGATAATTATTGATAGCTTTCTATCGGGTCACAGGTGCACATCAAGTTGCGGTCGCCATAAGCATCGTCAACCCGGCCAACCGGAGGCCAGTATTTATTTTCCTTGAGCCATGTCAAAGGGAAGGCGGCCTGCTGACGGCTGTAGGAATGCTCCCAGTTATCCGAGGTCACCGTTTCAGATGTGTGAGGTGCATGCTTCAGCGGGTTATCTTCCTTATCCGATTTTCCTTCAATGATGGCTTGAATTTCATCAAAAATAGCTTTCAGAGCCTCAATAAAGCGATCCAGCTCTTGCTTCGACTCACTTTCTGTCGGTTCAATCATCAAGGTACCATGTACCGGAAACGATAAGGTTGGTGCATGGAATCCATAATCCATCAAGCGCTTGGCAATATCTGCTTCGGTTATTCCTGAAGCCGCTTTAAGATGACGGCACTCCAGAATCATTTCATGAGCTACGCGACCTTTTTCACCTACATACAAGATTCCGTAGGTGTCTTTCAACTGGCTGGCAATGTAATTGGCATTCAGAATGGCGACTTGCGTAGCTTTAGTCAGTCCATCAGCCCCCAGCATTTTGATATAACCATAAGTAATTGGCAGCACAGAAGCGCTTCCCCATGGTGCAGCCGAAACCGCAGAAATACCAACATGACCATTATTCATGACCGGATGCGACGGCAAAAAGTCGACCAAATGCTCTGCCACCGCAATTGGGCCAACGCCAGGTCCACCACCCCCATGCGGGATCGCAAAGGTTTTATGCAAGTTCAGGTGACAAACGTCGGCGCCAATTCGCTTCGGATTAGTCAGCCCAACCTGAGCATTCATGTTGGCACCATCCATGTAAACCTGCCCCCCGTACTGGTGAATAATATCGCACATCTCAACAATTGAGGCTTCAAACACCCCGTGTGTCGATGGGTAAGTCACCATAAAGGCAGACAGGGTTTCCTTAAACTCTTCAGCTTTCTGACGTAAAGCTTCCACATCCACGTTGCCCCGTTCGTCGCAGGGAACAACCACCACTTTCATGCCTGCCATCACCGCGCTGGCCGGGTTGGTTCCGTGAGCCGACGACGGAATCAGAACCACATCTCGCTGATTCTCGCCACGGCTTAAATGATATTCGCGAATCACCATGAGACCAGCGTATTCACCGGCAGCACCCGAATTTGGTTGCAAGCTGACATCGGCAAAACCCGTAATCTCGGCCAAGTCGCGGCGCAACTCTTCCATCATTTCCTGGTAACCGCGTGCCTGGTTCTTCGGCACGAAGGGATGAATACTGCTAAACTCGAACCAGCTTAGCGGAAGCATTTCTGTTGCCGCATTCAGCTTCATGGTACACGATCCAAGCGGAATCATGGAGTGGGTTAATGAAATGTCGCGATGTTCCAACCTTTTGATGTAACGGAGCATTTCTGTTTCAGAACGATACTTCCGAAAAACTTCCTGTTGCATAAACGAAGAACTTCGGGTATAAGCCGAATCAATATTTCCTTTTTCAGGATAAACAGTAATGGTTGGATAGCGCTTATTGGCCGCTTTGGCAAACACCTCGATCATCCAGTTAATATCTTCCAGGTTGGTTGTTTCGTCAATACTTAAGCCAACCTCCCCGTTCTCAAAGTAGCGGAAATTCATTTCCAGCTCGTGTGACAGCCACTCAATATCTTCGCGTTTCACATGTTTGGGTAGTGCAAATCGAATAGTGTCGAAATAATTTTGGTTGAGCTGGCGGTAGCCCAATGCCGAGATTTCTTCATCCAGCAGAACGGCGATGGCATGTACACGCTCAGCAATTCCACGGATACCTTCGGGCCCGTGATAAACGCCATAAAAGCCAGCCATGGTGGCCAGCAAAGCCTGCGCGGTGCAAATGTTCGATGTGGCCCGCTCACGCTTGATATGCTGCTCGCGGGTTTGCAGGGCCATGCGTAAAGCCCGGTTGCCATGTTTATCTTTTGAAACCCCGATAATTCGTCCGGGCATAATGCGTTTAAATTCATCGCGTGCCGTAAAGAAAGCAGCATGCGGCCCCCCATACCCCATGGGTACACCAAATCGTTGGGAGCTTCCGAAAACAACATCAGCCCCCCATTCTCCCGGCGGAGTGAGCAGGGCCAGGCTCAGCAGATCGGAAGCTACTGCCACCTTTGCTTCTACCGCGTGTGCCTGCTCAACCAAATCAGCATACGACAAAATTTCGCCGTTCGAATTCGGATATTGCACCATCAGTCCGATAACCTGTTCATCAAAAACGAAGTCGGCAGCCGCGCCAATTCGCAATTCAATATTCAATGGTGTTGCCCTGGTTTGAAGCACATCCAGCGTTTGCGGCCAAATGTTTTCGTCAATCAAAACGACATTGGCCCCGGCTTTCGCTTTGGCGCGTGAGCGGGCATTGTGCATCAACACCATGGCTTCAGCAGCAGCAGTAGCCTCATCAAGCAGCGAGGCATTGGCTAGTTGCATAGCTGTCAGCTCACAAACCATGGTTTGAAAATTCAGTAAAGCCTCCAAACGACCCTGTGAAATTTCGGCCTGGTACGGCGTGTAGGAAGTGTACCAAACCGGATTTTCCAACACGTTTCGCAAAATTACCGCTGGCGTAATGGTATCGTAGTATCCCATACCAATGTAGGTGTTAAACACCTTATTCATTTTTGCCAGATCGTGAATCCGGCGGTAATATTTTCGTTCTGTCAGTCCATCTTGCAACTGCAACGGCTTTTCGAGACGAATGCTGGCCGGAACAGCCTGATCCATTAATTCATCCAAGGAGGAAACACCGATGGCTTCCAACATAGTTTTGATGTCCTCCTCGCGGGGACCAATATGACGGGCTACAAATTTATCACTTCCCATACTTAATTTTTTTCTGAAGTTTGCGGTAATATTAACTGGAAGAAGCGGACAAAAAAATGATTTTTATCCGCTTACAGATTCGGTCAATCCATTAAAAAAGGGTTGCTCTTTTTTTCAAAGCCAATGCTCGTCTCGGGGCCATGCCCACTAAAAACCGTTGTTTCATCGGGCAAGCGGAAGAGTTTGGTTTTGATATTTCCAACCAGCTGCTCAAAACTCCCTTTGGGCAGATCAGTTCGGCCAATGCTGCCATAAAACAACACATCGCCAGCCATCAGAAATTGCTGTTCAGGCTGGTGAAGAACCACATGTCCCGGTGCATGCCCCGGAACATGAATGACTTCAAGCGTTGACTCTCCAAAAGTCACCTTGTCGCCTTCATTTAAGAACTGATCGACGGCATCAACAGGTTCGATCGGAATGCCAAACCGGTCGCCATGAGCGACAATGTCTTCAACCAAAAAAGCATCGTCCTGGTGTGCATAAAATGGAATACTATACTTGCTGCGGCAGTGATTAATTCCCAAAATATGGTCGAAATGACAATGGGTATTGATCAACTTCACCGGCCTCAATTGCTTTTCCTGAATAAAATCATCCAATTCTTTCTCTTCATAATCGAAAAAACAACCGGCATCTACAATAACGCACTCACCGGTTTCATCGTAAAGAACATAGGTGTTTTCCTGTATCGGGTTAAATGTGAACTTCTTAATTTGAATCATTACGCTTTAATTTACAGTACCTTTTAACATGGGAACAAAGACAAATGTTCCATGCTTTTCCTTTTCATATTCTTCTTCTGATTTTCGGGTCACTTTACACATCGTTTGTTTTTCCGAAGGGCCAATTGGAGCCACCAAAACACCCCCAATACGCAATTGTTGCAACAGCTCTTCAGGCACAACCGGAGCCCCGGCTGTTATGATAATTTTATCAAATGGTCCGTAAGTCGGCAACCCTTTGTAACCATCACCGTAGAAAAATTTCGGGTGATAACCGATCTCCGGCAATAGCTGCTGAACTTTCAGAAACAGTTCCCGCTGGCGTTCGATTGTAAAAACAGTAGCCCCCATCTCCAGAAGGACAGCGGCCTGGTACCCACTTCCGGTACCCACTTCCAATACCTTTTCGTTAGGCTGAACATCAAGCAACTGAGTTTGAAAAGCAACAGTAAAAGGCTGCGAGATGGTTTGTCCCGCTCCAATCGGAAAAGCTTGATCTTTGTATGCAAATTGAATGAAACTGCTATCCATAAACAAATGCCGGGGTACTTTCGCAATGGCATCCAAAACCCGCTGGTCTCTGACTCCTTTGATGCGAATACCCTCAACAAGCCGTTTTCGCATGCCTTGATGTCTTAAACTGTCACGAGAATCCATTGTTTTTAAAATTTTAGGTAAAAATAGTTCAAAATGCTTGACTAAAGCGGATTTAAAGAACCTACATTATCAACAAAAACCGTTGAAAAGTTCTATTCCTATAAGCCCTTTAAAATAGCTTTTTATTTCTAATTTGCAGCTATGATCAGAATAGGAATTCTTTCGGGTGATGTTTCTGCAACGGAATCAATCAAATTGATTCAACAATTTAAGGACTTCAAGATTACCGGCATCGTGCAGGACATTGACAGCCAGGATCTGGAAAACCAACAATACACAACGGAAGACTTGCTCGGGAAGTCGGATGCCATCTTTGTCAATAATCAAACGCCATCTTTTGGCTTAATGCGCACCGTGATAAAAAAAAGCAACCACCTGTTTTTGAAAAGTATTCCGAAACTAAACTTGAATGAAACCAGGCAGCTCATTAACCTGGCCAACGAATCCGGATCGACCATTCTGCTGTTTAACCCGTTTGCATTTCTGGATGAAAACCTGAACATCCAACACCGCCTGAACAAACAGAAACTAATCACGATTCGGCTTCCACTCAGTAAAAATGACATTGAAAACCAATTACTGAACCTTTTACTGTATGTAGCATCGACCGAAAAGAGTGAGGTGAAGAAGACCGAGGTTTTTGCTTTTGACAGCACCAAACAAACAGGGACAATCAGTCTCCGGTTAGTGTTTGCTACTGGCTCCATTGCCCAAATTGACGTGGGCGGCATGTTTACTTCCACCCAATCGTTCGTTGAAATTTTTCAGAAAGATGAAAACTACATTTCCTTGCCAGCAGGTTTGCCAGTCAGTAAAACGCGCTTGCGCGCCGAGAAAAACGCCTTAGAACATTTCCTCCAAGCCATTCAGCATAAAAGTGCTATTTCAATATCGCTCAACGAATTAGAGCAAGCCATAATCTGTATGAATGAAATCAGGGATAAATTAAAGTTTATGAACTGCGTACTGCTTGACTAAAATGTCTATTTTGCAGCATTAAACTTTTCCCAATCCGTTTGTACTACGACGTGATTTGGCCTAACGAAACTCGGCCTTATGAATAAAAAAGCACAAGTTATCAGGTACTTATCTTTTGACTTCATTGCAGCTGCTGCAAGCTGGATCTTGTTTTACATCTACCGGAAACAATACATCGAACCCCAGTATTTTGGGACGGAGGTTCCGCTTGAATTTACCAGCCGTTTTTACCTGGGCTTACTGATTATTCCAGCTTTGTGGATTCTCTTTTACTATCTCTGGGGGTACTACAGCAACATTTACCGCAAATCGCGCCTGCTGGAGCTTGGGCAAACATTTTTAAGCTCGCTGATTGGTGTCGTTGTGATCTTCTTCACCCTGATCCTTGACGACTACATTGGCTCATACAAAAACTATTACCAGCTTTTCTTTACCCTGTTTGCCCTTCATTTTGGATTGACTTACACATTCCGCCTCATTCAAACCAGCCGGATCATTCATCGCATTCACACGCGTAAGTTTGGGTTTAACACGTTGCTGATTGGCGGCAATGAAAAAGCCCTGCAGACTTACAAGGAGCTCAGCACGCAGGTTCGGCCAGCCGGATTCAGGTTTGTTGGTTTTTTAACGATCAATGAAAGCGACTACTCACCGCTGGAAGAATTTCTACCCAGGCTGGGAACATTGAAAAATTTTCCGGAGGTAACCGAGAAATACCAGCTGGAAGAAGTCATTATTGCCATCGAATCGTCACAACATGATTTACTGACCGGAATTCTGACCTCGCTACAAAATCGAACGCTAACCATTTGGGGCATTCCCGACTTATTCGACCTGCTTTCGGGGAATGCTAAAACAAACGCGATATATAGCAGCCCGCTATTTAAAATTTCCAACGGAATTATGCCGGCCTGGCAGATCCACATGAAACGCCTGATTGATGTTGTTTTTTCCGTCATAGCCATCATCTTGTTTCTCCCCGTTTATCTTGTCATTTCCATTTGCATTAAGCTTGATAGCAAAGGACCGGTTTTGTACAAGCAGGAGCGGATTGGGCGGTTTGGGATACCATTTACCATCTATAAATTTCGCACCATGGTCGATAAGGCCGAGCCACACGGTCCTGAACTGTCTGCCCACAATGATAGCCGGATCACTCCCATTGGCCAGTTTTTGCGTCGCACACACCTGGATGAGATTCCTCAGTTTTACAACGTCATCAAAGGAGAAATGTCTTTGGTAGGGCCACGCCCGGAACGGAAATTCTTCATCGACCAGATTGTGAAGCGAGCGCCTCATTTCACGCACTTGCACAAGATTCGTCCCGGAATTACTTCGTGGGGACAAGTCAAATATGGCTACGCCTCAACTGTTGAGGAAATGCTAAAACGCCTTCCCTACGACCTGGTTTACCTGAAAAACATCTCGCTGTATATTGATTTTAAAATTCTGATTTACACCATTATCAGTTGCTTCAAAGGGTCAAACCCTGTGGAAACAGGCAATAGCAGAAACCACACGTAAATCACCTTGTTGCGGTAAGAAATAGGCGGATTCAACCAGCTTTTTGACACCTGCAACAAAGCAAGTGGCGGCCAGGACCTGGGTCGACATCAAAAACCGGAGTAACACGCGCACGCAAGCCTCGAAAAATCGAATATTCAGCGAAGCTAGATGCCATCATGAAAAGTTAAACTCGTATAGAATTTTGTACTCCGACCCGCCAGGTTTCAGAACACTTTCGTACAGCATGATTTTTTGCACATCAACTATCTGTGCGGGAGTCTCTCTCATTTGGTCCATCACCGCGTAAAAGGCAGGCTTGTTCTTCAGCTTCTTGAGCCGAGCCAGGGTCACATGCGGATTAAATCCCGGATTGGTACTGATCCCTGTGGTGTTCAGCCTGTTCTTTATTTGCCCTGCCAGCCCAACCAGCTCATCTCCTTTTGCCACATCAAAAAACACAACGGCAGGCTCGCCCCGGCGTTTGAAGCAGGACAGGTTTTTCAGCAGAAAAGAAAAAACGGCCTGCTCCTGACTGACTTGCTGCAAAATTTCGCAAACAGTTTCCAACTGCCCGGGCAATACGCTGCCAATAAAACAGAGGGTAATATGCAGCTTTTCCGGCACCTCCCAACGGATCGGTTCGTCCCTTAGTTCGATTTTAAGCCGGCTAAGAACCTGCTGCGACTCCGGCGACAAGCTGATTTTTATGCCAATAAAGATGCGCCTCATTGTTAAAAGTCTAATTTACGAATTCCCCCTAAATCATCCCCGCCTCAATGCGCAGAATGATTTGCTCAATCAAAAGATCTTCGATCACCGGATCGTATTCTTCCTTCAAATCATTCCCGAAAATACGGGCGACTCCCTGCCAGAAAAATGCCATCACCCCGCCTTTCAGATCTTTAATCAGTTCGTACGAGGTGTGTCCGGTCTCGCGGTCAATCAGCTTAATCAGAATCCGCCCTTCCGAAATCGACAATTTTTTTAACTCTGGGCCATACTGATCAAACAACTCTTTTTCAACCTGCTTCACATACTTCTTGCGCTCCTTGTCACTCTCGGCTGCCAGGTATTCGTCTTCGTACTTCATCAACAATTCAGCTGCTTTTTGCGCGTACGGATACACCTTTTTCACTTTCTGTTCGAGCCGATAGTAGCGCTTTTCCATTCTTCGGCTTTCAAACTCAGGTTTCGGGAAAACCGGAATCTCGTCCAACTCAAGATGAGGCAAAGTCTCCCCGTCTCCCTCAATTGCTTCCAGAAAATGAAGGGAATCCGGCTGCTGCCCACGGACAAAACCAGCCAGACAAAATACTGCCAGGATCAAGATCAATAATTGTTTCATCGTTTACTATGCGAAGATAATGACATGTTATTTAACTTGAAACGAAACCATCCTGTTTCAGATTATCTTCCGGTTTAGAGTTACTATATTTGACCAAATTTTAGAAAAGGGTATCATGTCTGAAAGATTAAACGTGAACGTCACCTCCGAGTTTGGGGAACTCGAGGGCGTAATTGTGCATACACCGGGGCTTGAAGTAGAAGAAATGACCCCCGAGACAGCCAAGCGAGCATTGTACAGCGACATTCTGAATTTGGCCGTGGCCGGAAAAGAGTATCAGCAAATGAAAGGCGTGCTGTCAAAAACGAGCCGCTGTTTTGAAGTAAAAGACCTCCTAAGTGAAGTTTTAACCAATGATCTGGTGCGCCAAAAGCTCCTGCAGGAAATCTGCACCGCCGAGGGTGCTACAGACATCCTGCCTGCTTTGCTCGAAATCCAGTCCGACGAACTGGCACGGCAACTGATTCAGGGAGTTCCGATTAAACGCGACAACCTGACGCGCTATCTGAGCCAGGAGCGTTTTAGTCTGGCTCCATTGCATAACTTCTTGTTTACCCGCGATGCATCCATGTCGTTTCGCGATGAAGTGGTGATTGGCAAAATGGCCAACAAAGTGCGCGACCGCGAAGCGATGATCATGGAGACGATTTTCAAAAATCACCCCATGCTTGAAGCCAAGACCATCAATCCATTTCAGCCGAACGGACTGACAATCGGCAAAAACCGTATGATCGAAGGCGGTGACTTCCAAGTTGCCCGCAAAGATGTATTGGTGATTGGAACTGGCATTCGAACCAGCACCGAAGGCATTGATTTTATTCTTGAAAACATTAAAGAAAAGAAAGAAAAAATTCAACATATCCTGATCCAGGAGCTGCCCGATATGCCCGAATCATTCATTCATCTCGACATGGTCTTTACATTTTTGGACCGCGACGCCTGCATGGTTTACGAACCACTGATCCTGGGCACCAATCGCTACCACACCATTCATATTCAGATTGAAAATGGCGAAGTAACCAGCATAACAGAAGAAAAAAACCTACCAAAAGCTTTGAGAAAACTGGGGATGGATTTAAAACCGATCCATTGTGGCGGGAGTAAAGATATCTGGACACAGGAACGTGAACAGTGGCACAGCGGTGCCAACTTTTTGGCCATTGCTCCCGGGCAGGTTATCGGCTACGAACGCAATGTGAACACCGTGGAAGAACTCAACAAGAATGGGTTTGAAGTCATCAAGGCCGAAGATTATATCAGCGGAAAAGCAGAACTCCCGAAGGGCGGAAAATGTGTCATCACCATTGCCGGCTCCGAGTTGGCCCGAGGCGGCGGGGGTGCCCGATGCATGAGCATGCCTTTCCGACGAAAAGCAGTTGAATGGTAAACCACTGACATGCGTAAACTAAGAACAAACGAACTGGGGCGTATCAGCGCCGAAGAATATAAACAAACCAACAAGACACCGCTGGTGGTGGTTTTGGACAACATCCGCAGCTGCAACAACATTGGCTCCTTATTCAGAACCTCCGATGCCTTGCTGATTGAGGCGGTACACTTATGCGGCATTACAGCCACGCCTCCCAATAAGGAAATTCATAAAACAGCCTTGGATGCCGAAAAGTCGGTTCCCTGGAGCTACTTCGAAAAAACTGAAGACTCGGTTCTCAAGCTAAAAGAAGTCGGCTACAAAGTGTTCGCTATTGAGCAAGTGGAGAACAGCATCCTGCTTCCTGATTTTGAAGTAGAAGAGAACGACCGGTTGGCACTTGTTTTTGGCAACGAAGTGAAAGGCGTACAACAAAAGGTGATTGACCTGTGCGATGGGGCCATCGAAATTCCACAGTTTGGCATCAAACACTCCTTTAACATCTCCGTCAGCGCCGGCATTGTTTTGTGGGACTTGTTTAAAAAATTCCGGTACTAAGGGCAAGGCCCAGTCAAGACCTCAAGGCTCAATTGAAAAGCCGGCATACAAAAAAAGCGACCCCGTTTGAGGCCGCTTTTTTTTGTATGCTTAAAGCTTGTGATTAGTCAACAATTGCCTGGAATTTTGGATCATCCCAGTATTTTGCAAATTCCAAATCAGAAGCTGCTTTTTCTTTCAACTCAGGTTTCATTTCGACTGCTTTTTCGAGGCTTTCGTACATCAGGTTTTCCTTGGCTGTACGTGCACCAACCACTGCTTTGAAGTATTCTTTCATGAAGCAACCTTCCCAAGTGCAGTTTTCCAATGATTTTAAAGCGCCATTATTGTCACCGGCCAATATTTTAGCCAGGCCAACGTTTGGAGAATCGCTGTCGCCAAACAATTGAACGGCTTTGTCGTATTCACCTTTTTTCAGGGCTACAATACCCAGGTTGTAGTTTACTTCGTCGCCGGCGCCTGAAGCGGCACCAAACAAAGTCTCAGCTTTTTCGATATCACCTTCGTACAAGGCTACAGCACCCAAGTTGTTTTTAATGATAGGCTCATCTGTTGCAAGACCTTCGGCTTTTTCAAACAATGGTTTTGCCTCACCGTATTTACCTTGTTGTGCCAACACCATACCAGCGTTGTTCGGTCCTCTCCAGTCTTGCGGATAGACTTTGATAAATGAATTGTAGATCGCCAGTTTTTTGTTCTGGTCGTCAGTCAAAGTAGCAGCATAAAGCAACTCAGCAGGATTCAACGATGCAGGATCTGAATCGGCCAAAGCAGCAATTTCTTCATCAGTTTTACCAATCAGATCAACACTGGCAGCGATTTTTGCGCGACGCAGTTTAGGAAGAATTTCATCGGCCACAACAGTA
>TARA_R110002050_G_scaffold171837_1_pt1 | contig 38073 bp, 18 predicted proteins | sample TARA_R110002050 | Tara Oceans TARA_R110002050 (sample SAMEA4396988) | marine metagenome | biome: Polar Biome; feature: [DCM] deep chlorophyll maximum layer (ENVO:01000326); material: water (ENVO:00002006), including particulate matter (ENVO:01000060) such as... | depth 25 m
AACCTCCCGGCCCGATACCAGCTAAAAAACAAGGTACGTAGCAGTTGGATCAACATCATCAACCCATTTCGCGGCGTGATGGTACTGGGCACGCCTGGTTCCGGAAAATCTTACTTTGTGATCCGCCACATGATCACCCAGCATATCCGCAAGGGGTTCACCCTATTTGTGTACGATTTTAAGTTTGATGATCTTTCAAAAATAGCCTATAACACCTGGCTGAGAAACAAGCACAGATATCCCAAGCCACCTGCATTTTATGTGATCAATTTTGATGACCTGACCCGCAGTCACCGCTGTAATCCTTTGGAGCCATCGGCGATGACTGATATCACAGATGCGGCAGAATCTGCACGTACCATTCTGATGGGTCTGAACCGGGAGTGGATCAGACGCCAGGGCGACTTTTTTGTAGAATCACCGATCAACTTTCTCACGGCAGTGATCTGGTATTTGAGAAAGTATAATGATGGTGAGTTTTGTACCCTCCCTCATGTCATTGAGCTGATGCAGGCAGATTATGACAGCCTGTTCACCCTGCTAAGAGCGGAGAAGGAGATCGAAGTGCTCATCAATCCGTTTGTAAATGCCTACCTCAGTGATGCCATGGAACAATTGGAAGGGCAGATTGCAGCCGCTAAAATGGCGATGGCTAAGCTTTCTTCCCCGCAATTATGCTACGTCTTAGCGGGCAATGACTTTTCGCTGGACATCAATAATCCTGATGATCCGAAGGTTGTCTGCATAGGCAACAATCCACAGAAGATACAGACCTATGGGGCTGTTTTGTCCCTCTATGTAAACAGGTTGATAAAGCTGGTCAATAAAAAGGGAAAGCAAAAAAGCAGTCTCATCTTTGACGAGTTTCCAACGATCTACCTGAACAACATGGACAGTCTGATCGCTACCGCCCGAAGCAATAAGGTTGCCACTTGCCTGGGTATTCAGGATTTTAGCCAGCTTCGAAAAGACTATGGCCGCGAACAGGCTGATGTGATCATGAACATCACCGGCAACATCGTTAGCGGGCAGGTAACGGGCGATACCGCCAAGCAGCTATCGGAACGTTTTGGCAGGATTATGCAGGATCGGGAGAGCCTTTCCATTAACAGTGGCGATACTTCGATCAGCCGTTCCAAGCAACTGGAATCAGCTATACCACCGTCCAAAATATCCGCACTCAGTTCCGGTGAGTTTGTGGGCATGGTAGCCGATGACCCGGGATGCAAAATTGACCTGAAAGCTTTCCATTGCGAGATATTAAATGACCATGATGCACTGAAGAAAGAACAGGACGCTTACAAGGATATTCCGCCCATTCGCAAGCTAAACAATACAATGGTACAGCAGAATTACCTGCAAATAAAGCAGGACGTACAAGACATTGTCCAGTCGGAAATGGAGCGTATGTTGAATGATCCGGGATTGAACCATTTGGTGGTGAGGAAGGGATGAGAGCTACCCATAGGAAAATATTTTCGATGGCGTCGTTCCGTACCGGTGCTATCAGGGCAAACGCATCTAAAAAATAATGCATTTAACTGATTGATAATCCGCAAAATAAGTTGTTTTTGCGATGAAGAAATTACATATATTGCTGGTAATCAGACGGATGATAAAAAATAGAAAGCAAAGGTAATTTATTGTCGTATTTTTCAGAAATGAAAGATCCACGTATTTAATAGGACTAAACGTCACCTCATGGTGCAAATAACGACGAAAGTGACCACCTAATTCCAATTTAGTTGACCACCGGTGACGATTTAAATTGACCACCACGATTTTCCATCAGACAAAGAACTCTTTTTTTAGCTGTTGTGGTTAAACAAATTTAACCATTTTCGCTGTTTAATATATTCCTTTTCCTTCTCATTGATTCTCCTTTTTTATGAGAACGTCTGCATGAAGCTGGTGAATCGATGCGAAAGATGATCGCAAAACAGTAAAAAAATAATACCTATTTTTGAAAAAATCGCAGACCCAAAAAAGTGTCCGGATAAAACCGGAATGGGTGTCCAGATAAAACAGAATACGCACAAGTTGTCCGTTTGAAAATATATATTAGTTTTGAATTGAAATTACTATAGCTAGCGGAATTGAAAGGTATCAAATCAAATACAGAACTGGTAAAACTTCTAAAGAAAGGTGATATGGCCGCTTTTGATGTGATTTATAACAAATACTGTCATAAATTGCATCAATTTGTATTTATGTATTTGAAGCAGGAAGAAGATGCCGAAGAGATTGTTCAGGAAGTTTTTATAAAAATATGGCAATCACGAAATAAGATTGATGTCTACGCCTCATTTGAATCATTTCTATTTACTATTGCCTACAACTCCACCATGAGTTTGTTACGTAAAAGAATGAGTGAAGCCAAATCCAGAGAATATTTAAAATCGATGCAACAAATCGATACTGCTGACAAGGTCATCGATGAGCTCGAGTTTGCGGAATTGAATCAAAAGGTACAGACCTTATTAAGTCGATTAACTTCACGTCAAAAAGAAATCTATCTTTTAAGCCGGGAAGAAGGTTTAACCCATGAAAAAATTGCCCAAAAATTAAATATTTCTGAAAGTACCGTTAATAATCACCTTGTGACTGTTCTAAAAATCTTGAAATCCAATCTAGGGAATGGTCTGGCCGTCAGTGTCTTGTTTTACTATTTGTTTCTTTCTTGAAAAAATAGACATTTTTCCATAGTTATCATGCTGCCCCTATGCGTAATACTATTAAATCAGACTGAAAAAGTTTTAATTTCATAGGTTTAGTTAGTTAATTAGTTAGTTAAAGGGCTTCCCTATTTTATGGGGAGGTACTTAATTCGAATAAGAGCATGAACAAAGAAATTCTCCTAAAATATTTAAATAATCAATGTTCGGATAAGGAGTTTGAAGAGCTGGCCAATTGGGTTAGTCGTAATGCTCAGTATAATGATGGTAAAAGTTGGGGTTTCGACCAATGGAAAATATTTGAACCCGAGCCACTCAAAATGCAGGATGAAGAAAAATTTAGTGCATTGCTCGATAAAATCCACCATGAAATAAATCTAAAAAAAGGAGAAAAAGAAGAACGTCAAGTGTTTGCCTTATCTAATATTACAAAATGGTTAAGCCGGGTAGCAGCAGTTCTGTTTATACCTTTACTTGGAGTGATGTTTTATTTGCTTTCAAACAATAACCTACAATTGGATACAGTCTCAGTCCGGAATGTTGATTCCCTTGAAGTTATTGCCCCAATAGGCTCACGAACTGTAGTGCAGTTGTCTGATGGTACCGAAGTTAGTCTCAATTATGGTAGTAGAATTAAATACCCCCGAACCTTTACTGGAAATACACGAGAAATTACGTTGGATGGTGAAGGGTATTTTGATGTGGCACACAATCCGGATAAGCCGTTTATCGTAAAAACCAGGAAATTGAATGTTACGGCACTGGGGACAGAATTCAATGTTCAATCTTATTCGGATGATAATTTAATTTCAGCAACGCTTGTGGAAGGGAAGGTCGTTATCGATAAAATATTATCAAATGAAAAATTCGAACGGATTGGTGCAATGCAGCCGGGACAGCATCTTGCATACAATATCACATCAGAGCGAATTATTTCAAGGCACGAGAATATTGACCAATACATTGCCTGGAGAGAAGGGAAAATGGTATTTGATAATACACCGATAACCACGGTTGCCCGCGAACTAAGTCGTAAATTTAATGTAGATATTGAAGTTGCAAGTGATATCAAAGATTTAACCTACACTGTCACTTTTATTGAGGATCCGCTATATCTTATTCTTGATTTGATGACGGAAATTACTCTGGTAAAGTACCATAAACTTCCCAGAAAAAAACAGGCCGATGGAACTTATTCAAAACAAATAATAAAAATTGAAAAGCGAAACTGAAAGAATAACCTAACTAAAAGTGAAGCTTATGATATGAATATCTAAAACGATCTTGTTTGCAAAAAACAAGGAAGTGCGCCAACACTTCCCTGTAAATTAAAAAATTATGCTGGTAGCATTCTACCGAGCAATTTCTAATCTTAACAATACAAAAGTATGAAAAAAAATGAATGTATTTTTCGGGAATTAAAAATTCCCGGCTTAGAAAAAGTACTGAGAATTATGAAACTAACTACCTTTTTAATTTTACTTTCCGTAATTACGGTGTTTGCGGGTAACAGCTATTCGCAAAGCAAATCGTTGAGTCTCGAGATGAAGAACAGCACGGTGAAGGAAGTGCTGCGAAACATTGAAGAGCAAAGCGAATTTGTTTTCATGTACAGCGAAAAAATTGTTGATGTCAACCGTAAAGTGTCGGTCAATATCAAGAATCAAAAAATTGATGTCCTCCTTGATAAGCTTTTTGCTGGAACGGATGTGAATTATGAAGTAAAAGATCGTTTTATTTTACTTGCCAGGGCTCAGGGGCTGGTCAACCAGCAAGCCGGAACCGTCGCTGGGCGTGTTACCGATTCCTCCGGAGAGCCGCTTCCGGGCGTAACCGTTTTGGTGAAAGGAACCACCCAAGGCACCATTACCGACTTTGATGGAAATTATACCATTTCAAATGTTCCCACTACTGGGACTTTGGTGTTTTCGTTTATGGGGATGAAGAGCCAGGAGGTTAGTGTTGGTAATCAGTCAACGGTCAATGTGGTGATGGAGGAAGATGCCATTGGGCTTGACGAGGTTATTGCCATTGGATACGGTACAATGAAAAAAGCCGATCTTACCGGTTCTGTTTCAACTGTAAATAGGAGCCAATTAAGTTATGAACAGCCGGCATCAATTGAACAGGCTTTAAAAGGTAAGATTGCTGGTGTTCAGTTGATTAATACTGATGGAGCACCGGGATCGGGAGTCACGGTCAAAATAAGAGGTGCAAGTTCAATAACAGCTGGAAGTGCTCCGCTTTATGTTGTTGACGGTTTCCCTTATCCGGTTTCTGATGATCCCATGGAAAATCCATTGAGTAAGTTAGCGCCCGATGACATAGAGAGTATCACGGTCTTGAAGGATGTCGCATCCACGGCTATTTATGGAGCAGAAGGTGCTAATGGGGTTATACTGATAACTACAAGGAGTGCACAGAAAGGACAGGCGGAATGGAATCTTAAAGCTTCTACTGGGATTAGTAAACTCATGGATCCTTTGCCGATGATGAATCCTGAAGATTATATGAGATCGATGATGATGGAGTTTTATATGAGAAACCAGTATCATCGCGAAGAAGTTGATTTTTATCCAGAATATGCGGCTCAGTTATGGGAAACAGATCCATCACGCTTCAAAAGCTACGAAGATGAGGTTATGAGAACAGGCATTCGTCAAATGTATGAACTTTCATTCTTGGGCGGAACCGACGTTGTCAAAAACTCAACCTTCCTGTCCTATATGGATGATGACGGTATTGCAATAAATACTGGTTTTGAAAGACTTTATTTGAAATCTAATTCAAATGTTAAAGCTAGCGAGAAGATTAATTTCGATGTTAATATTCAATATACACGAAGTACCAGGACGGGTCTAAATTGGGGGCTAGATGGAAATGGAGGAATCTTCAATGAGGTGGCCACTTTTAGCCCACTGATTCCAAAGGAATGGACTTTTAAAGAAGTGGACGATTACTTGTTTTATACAGGTGGTCTTGACAATCCATACAGAAAACTAAACGATACTGAACTTACCGATGTTCAAAACAGGGTCTCTGGACTTCTAAGTTTTAACTATAATATATTAAAAGGGCTAAACTTCAAAGCCAGTGCTGCTCTGGCGAACACGAATAGCAGATATAAAAAGTTTGTTCCAACAACCATTAAACGTTCATATGAGAACAATGGAGAAGCACAAATTAGAGTGGGTAATGGAATCAATTATACCTATCTGGGGCAGCTTAATTACAATTTTAAGATAAATCAAAATCATAATGTGTCTTTATTCGGTGCATATGAGATAAAAGGAGATGAATTTGAATCTTTTCAACAAGATTATACGAATTTCGAACCAGACTTAGGTTGGCATGGTATATACCTGGCTCAAAGCGGTTCCCATGTTACACCCCCGAAAGTAGATTATCGAATTCATAAAATGCATTCTGCATTATTTGCAGGAAACTATAATTACGACGATAGGTATTTGTTAAAAGCTTCTGTCCGAGCTGATGCATCTTCCAGGTTTGGACCAAACAACAAATGGGGAGTATTCCCTGCGGCTGCTCTTGGATGGCGAATTTCAGAAGAAAATTTTTATAAATCGAGTTATTTCATGACCAAGTATGTTTCAAATGTTAAATTAAGAATTAGTGCCGGTCAAGCAGGAAACAACCAAATTCAAAACTATTTATATTCAAATACTGTTGCTGGCGGAGAACGAAACGCCATTTTTTCACAAAATCCAAGTAGTAACGGTGATATATATTCGGGTTCTAATCAGAACGTAATTGCAATGAATTCGCCACGAATTGCAAACCCCAATGTTTCATGGGAAACAACAACAGAATTTAATGCTGGACTTGATTTAGGATTATTGGATAGTAGAATTAATGTTACTGTCGATTATTATAGAAAAAGAACAACAGATATGCTTCTTGAACAGGAACTGGCAATGATTTCAGGATACCCATATCAAACTCTGAATGTGGGGGAGCTGGGGGCACATGGTGTTGAATTATCAATAAATACCCGACCCATACAGACAAATGATTTTAGTTGGGATATCTCTTTTAATATAAGTTCCAACCAGACAGAAGTACTTAAATTAAGTGGAGATGGTGACCAGTTTCTACGTGGAAGAAATATTGGTGGTTCAAACGTCGACAATGTTTTGATTAAGGAAGGTTATCCTTTGGGCTTGTATTTCGGAATGCAAGTAGAAGGAATTCGTAATACCTTTGAATCAAACTCAAATGCCACAAAATCTAATATGTGGTGGTTTGCAAATGAGCGTGAAGCCCCATACGGATTTATTGCTTTCGCCGATATTGATGGCGATGGTTCTGCCGAATTATCTGACAGATTTCCGCTTGCTTATGTAGAGCCACTTTTTATCGGAGGATTAAACCAACAACTCAGATATAAAAACTTTGATTTAGGAATGAGTTTTAACTGGTCATATGGGAACGACATAATCAATGGTAATTTCTACGCATTGGCAAATCAATCTTCAGGTATAAACAATAAACTTGAAATAATGTCAAAGGGCGCCTATTTCGGAAATCAACGAGATGGATACTATGTTGGCCCGGGGCCAGCGTATTGGACTGCAGGCTATAGAAGTACATCTAATTCCGAATTAGTTGAGGATGGTTCTTTTTTACGAATGAGCAATTTTTCCTGTGGTTACACTTTCCCGAAAACCATATTTCACAAACTCGAAATAGAATCATTGAAACTTGGGTATTCTGTGAATAATTTATTTACGTTAACAAGATATTCGGGATATAACCCGGAAGTAAATGTCGGAAATAACAATGAAACAAGACTTCTGGGAGGGGTAGATAACTCGTCTTATCCCCTAGCAAGAACGCATGTTATCTATTTAAATTTTAAATTTTAAATTAATTTAACAATGAAAAAAATAGCATATATATCAATTCTGGTGATCTTCTTATTTGCATGTAAAGAAGATTTCCTGGAAGTTCAGCCGAAAACAGAAATTGCAAGTGATGGATTCTACAAAGAATATGACGGAGCAATAAGAGGAATATCTGCACTCTACGCCAGGTTGGGCGACAAAGATGACGGATTAATTGGTAGAGAAAGGTTTGTTTCTTCTGCAGACATTAGGAATGCAAGTGGTGGATTTCGTGAATTTTCTTGGTCTTCTGATGACAAGGATATTGAGGAGCTGTGGAGGAAGTACTATGCATTTATCGCACAGGCGAACGAAATTATTTCTAAAATCCAGGAAAATCAGGAGGAAATTAATAATACATTATTCCTTTCTGAACTTGAAAGTGATTACATAAAGCAGAATCTTACTGATAATCCTGGTAACAGTGCAGCTAAAATGCTATTGGGAGAAGCTCGTTTTATGAGAGCTTATGCATACTTTACTCTATACAGATATTACGGTGCGGTTCCACTAGTCTCAGAAGTTCAAAACGTTTTCTCGCCCGATACCAAAAGGGCGACACGCGACGAAATGTTTGAATTTATTGAAGCAGACCTGTTATTTGCTCTTGAAAAATGTTTACCAAATAATATTGGTGGAGAAACAGTAACAAATTATGGAAGAATTACCAAAGGTGCTGCAGCAGGGATGCTTGCAAAAACATATGTTTTTGAAGCGTCCTATATTAGAAGGGCTGAAATGTGGGGTTCTCAAATTGGAGAAGTAAAAGGAAGCAGAGATAAAAACGAACTTTATACAAAGGCTCTAAAATATTGTAACGACCTGATAAATTCAAGCACATATGGCGATTATCAATTAACTGAATTTTACCCTGCGATATTCACCAAAGCAAATAAAGAGATCCTGTTTGGAATGATAGCAGAAGAAGGATATGGTCTTGGATCAGATATCGCCTCAAACTGGGGCATTGATGGAGACAATAAATACGGTGGACGCGGAGGAAGCCTTACTTCTTTGCTACCCATGCTCTACGATTTACCTACCTGGGAGCACAATAGCAGGGTTGCGGATTTATATTGGGATTTTGGTCAAATCGATTCGGATGTTCATCAACCGGGGGAAAATCCCGTTCCCTCAGATACATTGGCGAGACTGTACCACAGTCTGGGCGCTTATACGCTTACCGGCGACAACGTAAGAAGAACATGGAATAGTATTAAAGCTACAATAACCGGTGAACAAGGAGTTCCTCAAGGGATGTGGATCACAGAACCCTGGGGGAAATTCATGCCAGACTTTTATATAGAACCAGGTAAAGGTCTTGGAAATTACTCTGCAGATGAAGAAAAAGTTTTAAAGCGAATACTGGCTACTCACGAAATCGATAATTGGAAATCAAGTGGTGACACAATTTTATGGAATGTCAGATTTTGGCAATTTGCAAAATTCCGTCAAAAACCACCACAAAATATTACAAACGATTACGACTCGCAGTGGTCTGGTGTAGATTATCCTATTTTAAGACTTGGCGAAATATATCTTTTAAAAGCTGAGGCCTTGTTGTTCTCAGGAAACGTTAGTGAAGCGATAAATGCGATAAATGTTGTGAGAGACAGGGCCTGTTTTCAGGGAGATTTGAATGATATGTACCTGAATCAGGGAGATGCTTCTTACTCATATGTAGCAGGAGCTGTGACTCCGATACCGACAAGTCTTCCAATTGAACAGGCGAAGAAAGAATTACTGTTCGAAAGAGTAAGGGAATTATGTGGCGAAGACGATTGTCGTTGGTTGGATGCAGCACGTTTCCCCGACATAGTGGAGTATGATTATAAAGATATTAGTGAATATAGTGATCCGTTACACCATATGAGGTGGTATCGAGACGACAGGTTATATTACCGTGTCAATGACAGGTTCAATTCAAATGATATACACCGGGTGCTATGGCCGATTCCGCAGAGAGAGTTCAAATATTTTCCAAACATGAGGCAAAATTCAGGTTACTAAAAAGAGTAAAGTCTAATTCGTTAAATGTGTTGTGTTATCTAAAATTTTAAATATGAAAAATATTGTAAAAATAATAGGATTATCAATTATTTGTTTTTTCACCATTATCTCGTGTGAAAAGTATGATGTTGATTTACCCAAGCCAAGCGTATCGTTTTCATATTCTCCAAGTAATCCAAAGGTGGGCGATACCGTTACTTTTACCATAAATACCAATGGTGAGTTTCTGTCAATTTTCACAGGCGATGCAGGACATGCATACGAGACTTCAAGAGTAAAAGCCTTGATTGAAAATGATTTTGAGACTTTCTATGATACTGTATATAGAGAAAACCTTTCGGGAGGGCTGCCAACGACATGGTACAGGTATCTGAAAGATTATTCTTCTTTAAGTGAAGTTAATGAGGATTTTGAATTGTATGGTGCCATCGAGGATGTTGATTTAGGAGTTTATAACGATTTCCCTCAGTCTTTAATCCAGGCTTCATACCCCGATGAAAATGTTTTGAAATTTACTGTTGCAGACAGGAGGGTTCATTCCGGAATAAAGTTTAAACCCAATATCCACATTTTTGGAAAAGGAATGGAACCTGCTTATAGTCAGATGGAAATCCGATTTGTGTCAAGCGAAGAAGATAAAGAAATAAGAAGAAAATCGAATGTAAAGGATATTGCTACCTGGTACACGGTTACCGTTCACGACATTGAATCAAATACGGACACGACCGCTTCACGACCCATTTTTGCTTATCGGACATATGAAACCGATGATTTGATTACAGCAAGAACGAGTGATGGATTTATTCAATTTGGACAAATGATGGAAAGTCATTTCAAATATTGGTTGGATAATCCTGAAAAAGGATATGTAAAAGAAGTTGACATGAGGTTAACCGGACAATTAGCCAGACCAGGAAATGCAAATAATACAAATCATCATTATTATGATTTCAATGGAGGTGAGTATTATATAGAAGAATTAAATCCAACTACAGGCTTACCCGTGAAGGAATCGGACTATCGGCAGTATAAAGGATTTCAGGGGGACATTTACTTGTCGTGGATTGAATGGGGTACCAAAGAGTACGAACCATTTAGTTTAGGGCAATCACTGGGGTCTGTTTATGAATCAGATGGGCTGCAAACCACTTTTAAGTATGTTTACACCGAATCTGGAGATTTTAAAGTAACCGTGGTGGCCACAAATACCGGAAGAAAGCAATACGAGGGTGATGGCTACCAAACTACAAGAAGGTTCTCATACAACGATTATGATATAAAAAGAGACATTTATGAACTTGAACTAAATGTTTCAGGAAATTAATAGGATTTTGGCTTGACTCTGGCCTAATGATGGCCAGAGTTTAAGCCTTGACTTCACTATGCAAGCAATGGGTTGCACATAAGACAATAATAAACGAAACGAGCATCATCCCGGCTATCATGACCACAAAGGAGGATGATTAAGAACGAGTTCCATCCGCCAGCTGGCAGACCAATGCGAGTAAATAATTTTAAACGAATGAATAAATCGATTACAATAATATTGCTGATTTTTGTTTTTGCTTGTACAAAAAGTGAATACAAAGACTATCCAATCGTCCCAGTTCCGTTCAATCAGGTTAAGTTAACCGACAAATTCTGGAAACCCCGGATTATTACCGAGCGGGATGTTACGGTTCCATTTTCATTATATAACGGACAGGAAGCCATAGACAGGTTAAAAATGTGCGGAGATTTTTTGCATGGAATTAGCGAAGAAAAACCCAGTCCTCACCGTTTTATAAGTTCCGACCTGTACAAGGTTATGGAAGGTGCGGCATACTCGCTAATGAATTTTCCGGATAAAAAACTGGAATCTAAACTTGATAGTATTATCGGATACATCGAAGGAGCAATGGAGGAGGATGGTTATCTGTACATTTCTCATTCATGTGGAAATCCAAACCCCGGAGAAATGGGAGAAACCCCTTATAGCTGGGTAGTGCACAGCCATGAGGTATATAACATGGGGCATATGTATGAAGGTGCTGTGGCCTATTATCAGGCCACAGGTAAGGATAAATGGTTAAAACTGGCAGAAAAAAACGCACAACATATCAACAGAGTTTTTTTTGTAGGTGGAGATCCAAAGTACAATAACGGAGAGCCGATTATGCAGGCACCGGGACACCAGGAAATTGAATTGGCATTATGTAAGCTTTATCGCGTAACAGGGAAAGAATTGTACCTCGATATGGCTAAAAAGTTCCTGGACATAAGGGGAACAAATCACGTGCCGGATGGTGAAGGAACAATGTCTCCAACTTATGCGCAACAGCATGCACCTGTATCACAGCAAAAGGAGCCAGCTGGGCACGCCGTTCGCGCAGCATATATGTACAGTGCCATGGCAGATGTAGATGCATTAACCGGAAAAACGGATTACCAGAATGCATTAAATGCTATTTGGAAAAATTTGGTAAATACCAGAATGCATATTACCGGAGGTTTAGGTGCTGTACACGGCATAGAAGGATTTGGTGCTGAATATGAGCTGCCTAACAAAGACGCTTATAACGAAACATGTGCCGCGGTGGGCAATGTGTTTTTCAACTACAGGATGTTTTTACTGCATAAAGATGCTAAATACCTCGATATTGCAGAATTATCTCTGTTTAATAATGCGTTGGCCGGGATAAACATGGAGGGGAATCGTTTCTTTTATGTAAACCCACTGGAGGCCGATGGATTAAAAGCTTTTAATCATGGTATAGCCGACCGGGCCGAATGGTTTGGTTGTGCATGTTGCCCTCCCAATATTTCAAGGTTAATATTACAAACCCCCGGTTATATGTATGCACATACCGAGGATGAAATATATCTAACCATTTATGCAGGGAGTGAAGCCGAAATACCATTAAAGAAAGGGAATGTAAAATTAACTCAGGTTTCAGATTATCCTTTCGATGGAGATGTAAAGGTAAAAGTAAGTCATGATAAGAAACAAGAATTTGCTGTTCACCTGAGAATCCCAACCTGGGCAGGAAATGAAAATTTTGTGCCCGGTAAGTTGTATCCATTTAGAAATAAGGTTGAGAATAAAGTGAAAATTGAATTGAATGGAAAACCGGTTGAAGTAAATGTTGAGAAAGGTTTTGCAGTAATTCGAAGAGTGTGGGAAAATGGAGATGAAGTTCATTTGTCTCTGCCAATGCCAGTTAGGTCGGTTGATTCTTATCCCGAAATAAAGAACAATAATAATCGGGTAGCTTTTACACGGGGGCCTTTGGTATATTGTGCTGAAGAACCGGATAATATTAGGGAGGTTCAACGCCTTTATATTCCTGAATTAAAAATTGATTTTGAAAGCAGTATTTCTACGTTTGACGATGGTGTTTTGAAGGGGATTCCAAAAGTTATAATTGAAGGAAAGCAGGTAGTATCAAAAACCGAAGTAAAGGATGAAGATGTTACTCTAATACCCTATTACGCATGGAGCAATAGAGGCGAAGGAAAAACAATGTTGGTATGGATGCCCGAAGATGAGGAAACATCTATAAGTAGTTTGCCCGAATTACAATATGTGTATAACATTAATAGTATTAATGCGTCATTTTGCGAAGATGTAAAAGATGCTTCAATAGAAGCCGTTTGTGATGGTGCAATTCCCGGGCGCTCTGCAGAGAGGGGATCCACCAAAAGATGGTCAACAGCTCCCAAATACGGAGAACCTCAATGGACAATTATAGAGTTTAAGGAAGAAAGTATCGTGAATAGCATTGGTGTATATTGGGCCGATCGTAGTCACCACAGTGGAAGGGTGAAAGTACCAAAAGAATGGGATATTGAATTCCGATCAGGAAATAAATGGTATCCTTTCGATTTGTATGTAACAGATGCTTATCGTAAGGCATTGGATCAATTTAACGTAGTGCATCCGGCAAAAGAATTAGTATGCGATGCCATAAAAATAAACGTCACTCCTTATCCCGAATATGCAGCGGGAATACTGGAAACACAGTTTGAATTTGGAATAAAGTAATCGAATTATTAGAAATTATTCAGATGGTTTAGTCTAGTTAAAATGGCGAGATGGGATTCTTGAAAGAGAATCTCCTTGTTGTTTTACCAAAAGGCAGAATTTGAAGTTTATGCATCATATCCCAATCGAACATGAAAAACTTTTTTATAGCAATTGTAGTTCTTTTAGCCGGGTGTCAATCTGGCCAGATTAAACTCATCGAAAACGCAAAGTTTAACGACCGGTCTGACTATCCTACAGTGGAGTTGATTACTTTGAAAAATTCGAATGGACTGGTTACCCAAATAACAAATTATGGGGGGAGAGTTGTTAATCTTTGGGTTCCCGACAAAAAGGGCTCATTTGAAGATATTGTTTTGGGCTACAGTAGTCTCGATGGATATTTAAACAGCAATGAAATATATTTTGGCGCCCTAATTGGCAGGTACGGGAACAGAATCGGTAATGGCAGGTTTTCATTGGATAGTAAGGAATATCAATTGGCTGCAAACAATGGGGTTAATCATCTCCACGGAGGTGTGATAGGATTTAACAATAAAGTCTGGACAGCAAAACAAACAGACGGACAAACGCTTGAATTAACATACCTGTCAGAGGACAATGAAGAAGGTTATCCCGGCAATCTACGTGTTAAAGTCGTTTACACACTTAATAATGCTAATGAACTGAAAATAGAATATTGGGCCAATACAGATCAACCAACACCTGTAAATTTAACCCACCACAGTTTTTTCAATTTAAAGGGTGCCGGAAACGGATCCATTAATGACCATATCCTGCAGTTGAATGCAAATTCTTATACCCCGGTTGACCAGGGTTTAATCCCAAATGGGAAAATAGAACCTGTAGATGGTACCCCAATGGATTTTACAGAAGCGGTTGAAATAGGGAAAAGGGTTAACCAAAACTTTGAACAATTGGTGTTTGGCTTAGGATACGACCATAATTGGGTACTAAACAAGAGTGATAAAGAGATTCAATTTGCAGCTAAAATTACTGAACCAAAATCAGGTCGCTCTATTTCGGTATTTACCAATGAACCGGGATTGCAGTTCTACGGTGGAAATTTCTTGGACGGCTCCGACACAGGGAAGGGAGGCAAGAAGTACACGTTCAGGAGCGCCTTTTGCCTGGAGACTCAACATTACCCTGACAGTCCCAATAATCCAAATTTTCCATCCACAATATTAAATCCCGGGGAAGAATATTATTCCGTCTGCATCTACAAATTTTCTACTGACAATTAAGGATAAATAATGTGAAAAAAATCGGAGTATAGGTAAGGGACAAAACAAACTATAATAGAGTGAATTTTTAAATAATAGGAGGAAGATTGAAATGAAAAATAATTCTACGAATTCAATAATAATAGTGAAATTGACACTATTATTAGTAGTATGTTTTCTTCTTCAAAGCAGGCCGGGTAGTGCACAGGGTGTAATAGAGCCTTTTAATTATGACGGGGTTCAGCTTCTTGATGGACACCTGAAAACCCAGTTTGAACAAGTAAAAGATTTCTATTTGTCATTACGGAACAGCGATATTCTTAAAGGTTTTCGTGAGCGTGCAGGTCAAAATAACCCTCCCGGAAAGGAATTAGGAGGGGCTCATAGTCAAAGTGCACTGGGCTTTGGACAATGGCTTGGGGCTTTTGCCCGTATGTATAAAGTAACCGGTGATGAGGCTATCCGGGATAAGGCAATCTATCTTATGGATGAGTGGGGAAAAACCATTGACGATGATGGATTCTTTGGCTATAAGCCCCCTCCACACAATCCCGGGCATTATATTTATGAAAAGATGGTAGGCGGACTGGTGGATATTTATGAGTATACCGGCAACAAAAATGCGTTGGTATATCTTGATAAAATTACCGGTTGGGCTGAAAAAAAACTGGACAGATCGAATCCTTACGCGCTTCCCACCGAATGGTACACACTTTCTGAGAATCTCTATCGTGCCTACCAGCTGACCGGGGATCAACGCTATTATGATTTTGCAAAAGTTTGGGAATATACCGATTTCTGGGATATCCTGGCCCGCAATGAGAGTGTCTTTCAGGAGATCCTTAAAACCAATCCTCGCCATGAAAGTTATCATGGATACAGTCACGTCAACTGCCTGAGCAGTGCTGCCATGGCCTATAAAGTAACCGGGGAAGAGCACTATCTGAAAACCATAAAAAATGCCTATCAATTTCTACAAAACACACAATGTTACGCTACCGGTGGATATGGGCCGGAGGAGGGGTTCGTTGTACCTGACGGGATGCCGGAAACTCTGATTGGTGAACGTCGTGGTGAATCAAATGTCGATGTACGTTTTCATTTTGAAACCTCCTGTGGTTCCTGGGCCGGATTTAAATTATCGCGTTACCTGATGATGTTTACCGGAGAAGCTTTTTATGGAGATTGGATTGAGCGTTTAGTTTATAATGGCGTTGGAGCCATGATTCCGATGAATGATATGGGGCATATTATGTATGGCTCAAAATATCACTTGCATGGTGCCCAAAAGTCTCTTTTTACCACATGGTTCTGTTGTCAGGGCTCCCTTCCACAAACTGTAACGGACTATCATAACCTGATCTATTTTAAAGATAAAAAGAACCTGTATGTAAATCTTTTTGTTCCTTCTAAAGTCGAATGGCAGGGGCCACACGGTTTGGTAACCGTTGTACAGGAGACATCTTTTCCTGAAAAAGAAACCGTGAATTTTAAGGTAAAGACAAATAATCCTGGACGGTTTGGACTTAAATTCCGTGTACCCCAATGGGCCCACAACGGTGTAAAAGTAAAGGTTAACAATCAAGTTTTTGAAACTTCCGCAGAACCGGGCAAATGGGCAGTAATTGACCGTAATTGGAGCTATGAAGACAAAGTAACCCTGCAAATTGATCTTTCCCCCCGGATAGAGCCCCTGCCTGGGTATGTATCTCCGGTTGCTGTGTTATGCGGGCCGGTGGTTATGGTAGCCTCCACTGCCCGTTCCGATGAAGATTATATTCCAAGCGAAGGACCTTTACGGTGGCCGGCTGATTGGTTAATGAGTCAGGATCACCATATCACTTTTGCGGAATCTGAATCGATGACAGCTCCCCTTGATCAACTTAGAAAGGTAAACAGCAATCAGGTATTTCGACCATTTTATAATATTAAATCAGGTGAGAATTACCGCATGTATTTTAAGCGGGGAGGTAAACAAACAATTGGAGCTGAAAATCTGACCTTTGTGGGTGACTGGAAATCGGAGAATAACACCCGATATGCTGTTAAGGCTGATAGTTATTTTGAAGGTAAATTTAAAGGCAGTGTGCTTGTTTGGGAAGGGCTCCGCAATAAAGACGCTGGAATTGCCCGGGTAATTATTGATGGAAAAAAAGTGGCTGATGTGGACCAGTATGGTTACACAGATGTTCACGTAGGGAGGCTCGACCAGCGTGAAGTTCCTTTCAGGTGGTCAATATCCAATTTAACCGGGGGTGAACATACAATCAAGGTGATTATTTTGTCCAACAGGAACGCTGCCTCCGGTGGCACGAAAATTAACGTGGGCAGGCTATTGGCCTATCCTTAATTGGGGTTTCTGAAAGTCCATCACAACAAAGTCGGAATAAAGATAAGGATAAAAAAATTAGACAAATTTTCCGACAACAATATTAAATTCAAGGGAAGAATACTATTCGGTATCCATTTACAAATTTACTACTGAATAATTGAATAGAGGAATAAGGGATTGCCATACCCTACTTCATAAAAGTTAAAATGAATATCTAAATAATAATTAAAAACTTCAAAATGATTATAAAAACAGTAACATGTACTTTCGCTCTCTTTTTAGCGATCCAAACTATTATTGCAGGATGCACAACCAAATCAGATCCTGTTTTAAAACCAAGTGCATCGTTTACCGATGAAAATTCGGACGTAAATGCCATTTGTGATGGAATTATTCCTGCATCGTCTTCTGATTACCGGATTCCCTGGCATAGTTTTTACCCACATTTGGGAACGGAGGAATACATTCAGATTAATTTTGACCAAGAATTAAAAATAGGGAACGTGGGAGTTTACTGGTTTGATGAGGCACAAGCAGGTCCCATATGTCTTCCCAAAGACTGGAGCTTACAATATTTCAAAGATGGATCATGGATGGAGGCTTCTACAAAGGGAGTTTACGGCATCGAGCGTGATCAATTCAATGTGGTGGAATTGTCAAAAGCGGTAAATACGGACAAAATTCGAATTAATGTTCAATTGCACGATCAACTTTCGGCAGGCGTTTATGAAATCCAGGTCAATTTGCCCAATAAAAAGGAAAAAATAACAGTTTATACGGACCCCGACAAAGAATTGCAGAGACTGAAGGCAAAAGCCAGGTCGGTATTGGCATTAGATGTGGATGAGTTTAACGGATACTCTCACCTGAATGGAAACAGGCCGGAATTTGACGGCTGGTTGAAAAAGGATAATAACAACGATTTTTTGCAGCAAAATATTCCCAAGTTTTTGTGTTCAAACGAAGATTTTACTGAAGTCTTTAATTATCGCTGGTGGATGATCACAAAGCATTTGAAGGAGTGGGAAGAAGATGGGAAAACATATTACGTATTCACCGAATTTCCCGGATTTCCCGGATGGGCTTCAAACAGTGGGGCGATTCCTGCTCCAGCCGGGCATCAATTCTATGATCTACGCTGGATGCGGGATCCAAAATATTTGAAATCCTATGCTGAATATTGGTTGGCAGGACCTCCCTCTGAGGACATGCAGCTTCAGAATAACACCTGGCTTTCTACTTTGCCCAGACCACAAAGCCATCATTATACAAGCTGGATGGTGGACGCATCGGAAGCCATGTTAAAAGTACACCCCGATGCAAAATGGAGAGACAGATTGCTTCCTTCGATGGAAAGACACCAGGAAATTTGGGATCTTATTTTTAAGGTAAAGGCACCCGGCTTATATACCGATGATTTGTACAAGACTCTCGATATGTACGATGCGAATGAATTTACCATTTCGACGACTTTGGGGCTCATTGCATCAAATGGAGCATATGAAAATTATAATACAGAGATCAATAAAGACGAACCCTATAAAGGTCAAGAGCGTTGGCGGAGGTATTTTACCGATGGCAAAGGTTGGCAGGCGGCCTACGATGAAGGTATGAAAAACAAGCCAAATATACACCCGCAGGCTTACGATTTGAATGATTATACAGTAGTTCCACAGGCATTTGGAGGAAACCATAATGAAAAAAGTTATCCAAATTTGTTTACTGTTAGGCCTTCTTTAAACGGCTATATGTACGGGAATTATAAAGCGTTAAGCATTCTTTATGCACAAAAGGCAGTAGAAACCGGGGAAACCGAAGACACTCGGAAAAGTGCGAAGTATGCCCAGCGCGCGTCATCACTGCGTGACGATTTCATACGGGCACTTTGGTATCAACCCACAGAGCAGGAGGACTTTCATTTTTACGAACAGCGTGGTGCTATTTACGAGCCCTTTTTTTACTCCAGACTGTCGGGAGATAATAAACACACTGGAGGAGTAGTTGATAATGTGAGCTTGATTCGTGAAACTGTTGGCTATACACCCTGGTACTTCAACATGCTTCCAATTGAAGAAACAAAATTTGATGTTGCATGGAAACAGTTTGGCGATCCGGATGGGTTTATGTTGCCTTTTGGCATGTCTACTGCAGAGTATCGGCATGATTATTTTAACGAAATGTCTTATGGATGGAATGGACGTGGTTGGCCATTCCAGAATTCAGTTGTAAACAAGGCTTATGCTAATTATTTGAAGAATTATAAAAGTAGTCGTTCGGGAATAAGCGATGAAGACCGGGAGCTATTGTACCACCACATTGATCAATATGTAGAATTGCATGGCCGTAGGAGATCAATAGGTGAATGGTATCTGCCACTAAACGGGGGGTACAGGATGCCGGGCGGTGGACCGGTGGTACAGAGCAAACCTGAGCAAGGCAAAGGATTTGGAGATGTACAGGACTATTTTCATTCTACTTTCCCGGATATGTTAATTGAGGATCTGCTTGGTTTTACTTCTTCCCACCAAAATGACTTTACTCTTGAGCCTTTGCTGCCGGAAGACAAATGGGATTATTTCTACTTGGGTGACTTAAAATACCACGATAAAGACATAGATATCATTTGGAAAAAAGACTGGGATACTAAGAAAGCGGGTAATCAAAGTAGGCTATGTGTGTGGGTTAATGGCAAATTAACTGCTGAAAGTGAGTCGTTGAATGATAAACTAACAGTTGTTTTGCCATAATTGAAAATAAAAAATAAGAATAAAACAGGATATCAGAGTTTTAATCTAAAATATCTCAAAATGAAATATCGTATTCAACTTCAGGGTCGTAAATATTCAGTATTTATTCTTATCATTAGTAATTTTGTCTTTTTAAATTCTTGCAATTCTTCATCTAGTAGAAAATTTATTCAATCAACCCAGCCCAATATCGTATTTATTCTTGCTGATGATTTGGGTTGGACAGAACTGGGATGTTATGGAAATAACTTTAATGAAACTCCAGCGATAGATAAGTTAGCAAAAAAAGGGATTCTTTTTACACAGGCTTATGCTTCTGCTCCGGTTTGTTCGCCTTACAGGGCATCACTTTTAACAGGGCAATATCCTGCAAGAGTTGGAATTTTAGATTATTTGCGCCCAAGTGATAAAGCGCTTTCTACCGAACATGTTTCGCTTGGCAAAATATTTAAGCAAAATGGTTATGAAACCGGCATGGTTGGAAAATGGCACCTGACCGGATATAAACACCAGGGAGCAAAAGAAGAGATACGTGCCACCGACCATGGTTTCAACGAGGAGTTGATAAGCGAAATTAAAGGAGTTGGAAATGGAGCCAATTTTTATCCTTATATTTTTCGTAATCAACCCATTTCATGGTTAAATGTAAGCGAAAAAAAATTGCCCGGTAACGAATACCTAACCGACAGAATTAATTACGAAGCGCTCAATTTTATTGAGCGCAACAAGGACAAGCCTTTCTTTTTATATGTAAGTCATTTTGCTCCACATACAATTCTTAATGGAAAGCCTGAATTAGTTGACAAATACAGAAAAAAACATGCTCCTGGTGCTAGTACCAGAGATAATTGTTATCTGTGTCAGGATGAAGGCATGGAAGGAGACCCTGAAAACCACTGGGCAGGAGAATATAACCCACACCTGGCAGCTATGCTCGAAAGTATCGACGATGGTGTTGGTTTAATAATGAAAAAACTGGAAGAGCTGGGTTTATCGGAAAATACAATTGTTGTTTTTACAAGCGATAATGGAGGTGAAGCACCTAATGTAACTTCAAATGCTCCTTTAAGAGGAGGGAAAAGCCAACTGTATGAAGGAGGTATTCGCGAGCCCTTAATTATTAGCTGGCCAAAAAGAATACCTGTAAACAAGGTATCCGACCAATTTACAGCCAATGTCGATTTTTATCCAACTTTCCTGGATGCATCAGGAATTAAGCCTGATCCAAAGCAAAAGCTTGATGGAATATCTATATTACCCGTTCTGGAGAATGCTAAAACAAAAATTAAAAGAAAGCCATTTTATTGGCATTATCCGCTTGAAAACCCTCATTTTCTTGGAGGAAGATCATCTGGAGCAATACGTAACGATAATTGGAAATTAATTGAATTTTTTGAAGACCAACGCATTGAATTATATAATATTGATGAGGATATTAGTGAAACAAATGATTTGTCACAGGAGTATCCGGAAGTGGTCAAAGAGTTATATTCCCAACTTCATGCATGGCGGAAAAATCTTAAACTCAAATTACCTAAAAATCAAGACTATGCTTTTTAAGAGTCAAATCAAATTTCTTTTAAGCGTGCTGAGCATGATCAGCATTGCATTGAATACATTGGCAAGTGATGACTATCGATTGAGCTTGTCGGAGAACGGGAAGTTTTTGAAAGAACTAATCAGGAGTAGTGAGCCGGAGAAAAACTATATCATGAAGGGAAGTGAGGGCTTAGGGGATTTTTATCTGAAACTTAAAAGTGTCGGTGAAATGAACTCGGTTACAGCCAGCGACCTCGCCTCTAAAGTCATTGAACAGAACGAAAAAAAGGTTCATATTCGTTATGAGGTTCAGTCAGATTTTTACATGGATCAGATTTTTGAAGCCTCCGGAGAAACAGTCTTATGGGATATAGTATTCAGCAATGAAAGTGGTGAGGAAATAGAAGTTTTAGACTTTGCCCTACCCTTTGCAATTGGTGGTATTGATAAATCAAAACCAGCTTTTGAATCTTTTAAGGAACACAGGTCAGTGAATGGGAATTCCTCCTTTTGCTATTGGACAGGTTATAGGGGAAGAGGTAATATTTTTCTGATGACCGTTGGAGAAGGAACGTCATTTGAGTATTTTACCCATAAACGGTGGGAGCCAACACATTTCTATCTCCACTCTTCTACTTCGGTCGACAGGGTAAATGATACCTGGAGGCTGCCGTCATCAAGTGCAGTAGTTCAGGGGAAGAGCAAAAAATCATACCACCTGAAGTTTCAAATGGCCTCTGATTTTGATCAACTCAGAGAGTTGATTTACCAAGAAGGGCAAATAAATGTAAAGGTTGCTCCCGGGATGACCTTGCCGACCGATCTGAAAGCTACTTTTTCGTTGCGCTCAAAAAGCAAAATCGATAAACTGGAGACGGAATATCCGGATCGTACGACCCTGAAGAGGATGGAAAAGAAAAAAGGGGGATACAATCTCTATGAAGTAAAATTCGATAAACTGGGTGAAAATCTTATTACGGTTCATTACGGAGATGGGAAGATCGCCTATCTGGAATATTTTGTGACCGAACCGCTTGAGACCTTGATTAAAAAGAGGTCAGACTTCATTACCCATCAGCAGCAAATCAGAAATACAACGAAGTGGTACGATGGTTTGTACAGTATATGGGACATGAAAAACGCAGAACTTTTGAACCCTGATTACAAGCATGATTTTCCATCGTATGTGGTTGGTGGATCGGATGATCCATCCAATTGTAAGCCGCTGTATGTGAGTGAAAAAAATCTGGTTTATCCAGATAAAGAGGAAATAGCAGCACTGGAATATTACGAGAAAGAGTTTGTGTGGGGGGGATTACAAAGAACGGGGGATGAACACCCCTATCCTTATGGAATTTACGGTAGCGAAAACTGGTACGAAAACCGCTCCGGAGAAATTGCCGGTTATAACTCGGGAGGAAGAGGAAAAGAAAGGATGTGGCGAACCTTTGATTATACAACGCACTTTGCAATCTATTACAACCTTTACAAAATCGCCCGGGATTACCCAAACATGGTGAGTTACCTGGATGCTGAGGGATATTTGAACAGAGCGTACAACACGGCCATGGCATATTTTGAAGTCCCATATAATATATTGATGACCGGAAACTGGTCGTTTAACGGCTGGACGGATTGGGCCTACAAACAAGGAAATTTTCACGAACGTTATCTTCTCTATATCATTGATGCACTTGAATCGCGGAATGAAACCGAAAAAGCTTCAAAATTAAGGTTTGAATGGGAGAAAAAAGTCAAATACTTCATCTACGATGATCCATGGCCATTTGGCTCTGAGATGTTTGTTGACCGCACTGCCTTTGAATCGTCCTATTATATTGGCGAATACGCCAAGTTCAATAAAATGAAGCCTTACGAACAATTATGGTACGATAAAAACAAAGAAATATGGTATTCTCATACATCGTTGAGCGATTCTGCAATTGATGCATATATGGAAAATCAGTTGGTTTCGAACCTTACTTTACGCGGGGTAGTGGAACCGGGATATCATTCGATGGGAACGGCAGATGGGAGGCTCGAATACATGTGTAATATGAGTGGAGCTGCTTTGCTGGACTATGCTTTCAATTTTAGTGAAGATCCGGACGATTATATCAATCTTGGTTATGTTTCTATGTTGAGCACCTGGGCACTAATGAATTCCGGAAACGAAGAACAGGGATACGGATATTGGTTTCCCAATATGAAAAACGATGGAGCTGTCGGATGGAATTTTAACACCTGGCAAAACGGAACAACCTACTTTAAGCACATCAAGACTCCCAGGGGGCCATGGAGATATTGTGGAGAGATCGACCACGGACTGGCATCTGCAGTTCATGATTTGGCATCCTATTTAGTAGAAGATGACGTTCTTGGACTGGTGGCTTACGGGGCGGAGTTTGAACAAACAAGCGGAGGCTATGAAATAGTACCGAAGGACGGTGTAAGACAAAAACTACGTCTTTTGTTGGATGGGCAAAAAGTTGGAATTGAGCTGGAAAGGGACGGATTCAAAAAGGATCATGCTATTGAGGTGGGAAATGAGTTGAATTCTTTCACGTTCTCTGTCGAAAACAGACATGGGAAATCCCATCAATGTACAATCTTTTTTGAAAACCTGGAAATGGGAACTTATAAGGTCAGCGTGAACGGGAAAAAGCAAGCATCTGCTTTATTTGTTGAAGACAGTGAGAGAAAGAAAAATTATGCAGTCCCAGTTGACGGAGCGTATGCTAAAGTAGAAATTGAGAAAGTAAATTAAATGGCTATGAAAAAAATATTGGTTTCAATTCTTTTGATTGCATTTATGGCTTTTGTTTCCATGGGGCAGAATAGAAACAGTCATTATGTCAATAACAAGGCGCCGCTTATGCCGCAGCCTTATTGCGCTCTTCCCCTGGGTACCATTCAACCCAAAGGCATGCTCAAAGAAATGTTGCATCTGCAGCAAAGTGGACTTACCGGAAACTTGGATCATATTTACAAGACTGTGTGTGGTGAACGGAATGGTTGGCTGGGAGGAGATGGAGACGGTTGGGAAAGAGGACCATACTGGATTGATGGCCTGGTGGGACTGGCTTATATGCTTGATGATGATACACTCAAATCTAAAGTTCAAAAATGGGTGGATTGGAGTATTGATAACCAAAGAGAAGATGGTTATTTCGGACCTGTGCCCTTCAATGAACCTCCGGCGCATGAAGCAGGCTTGCAGCGTGACAAACGTGAAGATTGGTGGCCTAAAATGGTCATGTTGAAAGTGCTACAGCAATATTATACCGCAAGTGGCGATGAACGGGTAACCATGTTAATGACCAGGTATTTTAAATACATGCAGGAAAATTTACCTGAAAAACCTCTTGGAAACTGGACCTATTGGGGAAACAGAAGAGGAGGGGATAATCTTGCTGTAGTATATTGGTTATATAATATCACGGAGGAACCTTTTCTTCTTGATTTGGCAGAAACCATTTATGATCAGACTTATGACTGGGCAGATGTTTTTACCAATGGTGACCTGGATAATTTAAATCCAACGGCTGATCTGCATTGCGTTAATATTGCACATGGACTCAAAACACCCGTGGTTTATTATCAACAGCATCCGGAAGAAAAATACCTGAATGCAGTTAAAAGTGGCCTGAGCTCTCTTCGAAATATCCATGGTTATGTAAATGGAATGTTTGGTGCAGATGAGCGGTTACATGGTAATGACCTTGCACAAGGTATTGAGTTGTGTACAGTGGTTGAGATGATGTATTCTTTTGAAACGAATTTGCCGATAACCGGTGATGTTTATTATGCCGATTATCTGGAGAAACTTACCTACAACGTTTTACCGGCACAACACAATGACGATTATACCTGCCGCCAATATTTTCAGCAAACCAATCAGGTTAAAATTACACGCGATACACGTAATTTCTTTAACAATGAAGACCACCGTATAGTCATGGGTGTATTAACCGGTTATCCATGCTGTTCATCCAATATGCATCAGGGATGGCCTAAGTTCGTGCAAAACTTATGGTACGCAACCAGTGATAATGGATTGGCGGCCTTAGTGTATGGAGCAAGTGAAGTGAAAGCTAAAGTAGCCAACGGAAAAGAGGTACACTTTATCGAGGAAACAAATTACCCCTTCGATGAAAAAATATCTTTCATATATAAAACTCCCGAAGCAGTTGAATTTCCTTTTCATCTTCGAATACCCTTATGGTGTAAAAACGCATCTATTAGGGTAAATGGGAAAGATATTGGAAAATGCAATGCAGGGGATATTAAAGTGATTAATAGGTTATGGAAGAATGGTGATAAGGTAGAATTAGGTTTACCCATGGAGGTGAATGTTAGTCGATGGAAAGAAGCGTCGATTGGAATAGAGAGAGGGCCTTTGGTATATGCCTTGCCAATAAAAGGAAGGATTAGTGAAAAAGTAAGTGATGATTTTCCAAACCCATGGTATGAAGTAAGACCTGAAGAACCATGGAATTATGCCTTATTTTTCAATACGAATTCAGAGACTGAAAAATGGAACTTCAAAGCAGAATCCACAATAAATCCAATGCCCTGGAATGATACAAATGCCCCTGTTTCAATCTCAATAAAAGGTAAAAAGGTGCCAGAATGGAAAGAATACAACCATTCAGCAGGCAGGCTACCATGTAGTCCGGTTTCTGTTGAAGGAGATATGGAAGACTTAGAACTCATTCCTTACGGGTGCACAACTCTGCGAATAGCACAATTCCCAACTTTTGAAGAATAATTGAACTTGAGTTTAACATTAAAAAAAAATAAAACTGACATGAATTACAAAATCTTAAAATACACAATTCTTCCTTTGGTGTGTACGTGTTTAATTCTTTCAGCTACAGCCTTTTCTTGTAATAGCGCAAATAAAAAAGACACCAAAAATCCAAACATTATCCTGTTTTTAACTGATGATCAAGGATGGGCAGATACATCAGTAAAAATGATGAAGAATATGCCCGCATCAAAAAGCGATTTTTACCAAACTCCTGCATTGGAAAGAATGGCTAAAAAAGGATTGATTTTTTCAAGCGCTTATTCTCCGGCACCAACATGTACTCCAACCCGAACCAGTATTCAGTTTGGTAAAACTCCTGGCAGACTTAAGCATACGGTGGTTCATGATGTTCTTGCTAAAGCACGGGGCGTTGACTTAAAGGAAGAAATTTCTCTCCATCACAGAATTAAAATGGCGAATCCTGAATATGTTACTGCACATTTTGGTAAATGGGGAATAGATGTTATTTCACCTGAATACGACGTTACCGATGGAAAAACCAATAATGGCGAAGGAGATTGGTTGGTTCATGGTGAAAAAAAAATGCCTGAAGACGACCCAAAACGAATTTTTAGCGTTACAAATCGGGCAAAAGAATTTATAGAAAAATGCAGCAAAGAAGACAAACCATTTTTTATGCAGGTTTCGCATTATGCAGTGCATGTATCGTCGTATGCAAGAAAAGAAACGCTGGAGAGCTATAAAAGCCTGCTCCGGAGTGTCAAGAGCAAGGATTCGGATTATGCTGATATTCCACCACATCGTAACGACTGGATGCTGATGTATGCTGCAATGATAGAAGACCTGGATACCGGACTGGGAATGATGCTCGATAAAATAGAGGAATTAGGGATTGAAGAGAATACCTACATTATTTTCACTTCGGATAATGGCGGTGGTTTTAGAGGAAATGCACCCCTTAGTGGCGGCAAGGCAACTTTATGGGAAGGTGGACTCCGGGTTCCCACGGTTGTTTGTGGTCCCGGGGTACTGGAAGGTGAATATTGCGATGTGCCAATTGCAGGCTGGGATATTTACGCTACTGTGAATGAAATCATAGGAGGCAAACCGCTGGATAAATCCTACGACGGCGGCAGCCTAGTGGATCTCTTCGAAAAGGGCAATGAAGGAAAGGTCAAGCGGGGAACTCCAGAAATGATTTTCCATTTTCCATGGTATGCAGGAACGCTACCGATGTCGACCATCAGGGATGGCGATTTTAAGCTTGCCATGAACCTGCATACGCGTGAGGTAAAACTGTTTAACCTGCGTACCGACATTAGTGAAGTGAATGATCTTTCTGTCCAAATGCCCGGCAAAACCAAACAGCTCAAAGATCGTCTGGAGGCCTACCTGAAAGAGGTGGACGCCGAAGACCTGAACGATATGTTTGACGAACGTCTGAGTGAACTGGAGCGAAATAAACAGAATGAACTGAAAAAGGAAAATCCAAATAAAGAAAAGCTTGAAAACTTTCAAAAGCAGGTAGAACAGACACTAAAAGCACGGGCAGATAAGGATTGGAGATTCTCTCACCTGGATGATCGGGGAGTCAATAATTAATAACACGAAGAGAGATGCTAAGGTTTAAATTGCTAATGCTAATGCTTGTGGCAATCTTTGAAGGATTGATTGCGCAGCCCATTGATATAGGAGAAGACAAAGGGGTTAAAGCCCAACTGCTCGATCCTTGGTTGTCAGCCATCAGACAAATTGTTTTCGTCAAACACTCCCGCCAACGCGGTGAGCATTACGCATATACCGAAGCTCTCTCCGACGCATACGCCAGCGATAAATGGCGCGCCTGGTATCCGGGCAGCGAGCTTTGCCTTCTCACCGTCAACAACGACTACACGACCCGACTGGAAACCCTGCTTTCCAGCCCTGACGGGATGATCCGCGATCCGGATGTATCTTTTGACGGCAAGAAGATTCTTTTTGCCTGGAAGAAAAGTGATCGCAATCATGATTACCATCTTTTTGAAATGGATGCTGAAAGCCGGGAAATCCGGCAGATCACCTTTGGCCTTGGTCATGCTGATTTTGAGGGCTGTTACCTGCCCAACGGCGACATCATTTTCAGCTCCACGCGAAATGTCAGCACAGTAGACTGCTGGAAACAGGAATCCTGCAATCTGTTTATATGTGATAAGGACGGGAAATACATGCGGCGGCTGGGCTTTGATCAGGTTCATACAAATTACCCTACTGTTACGCCGGACGGCAGAATTCTATACACCCGGTGGGAGTATAACGACCGGGGGCAATACTGGCCCCAGAATCTTTTCCATATGAAGCCCGACGGCACAGCCCAAACCGCTTTGTACGGCAACAATTCCTGGTTTCCCACTTCCATGCTGCATTCAAGGGCCATCCCTAACAGCAATGGCAAAGTGATGTTTATAGCGGCAGGCCACGGAACTCCCCAATCGGGAAGACTGGCCATTGTGGATCCTAACATAGCTTCTGAAGAGGAGGAAGGTGTTATCTTTCTCGCTCCGGCCAAACAGGCAGAAAAACAGTCAAAAGAACCCAATTTTGGGTTTCCACGCGGCGATCGATGGAGATACCCATATCCGCTTGATGAGTCCAATTTTTTAGTGTCATTTAAACAGGAGTCTCAAGCTCATTACAATCTGGTGTTTATGAACGCCCAGGGTCAGTATGTAGTGCTCGCATCCGATCCGAACACTTCGTGTAACCACCCAGTGCTGCTGGCCTCCAGGCCTGCTCCCAAACTTCCGGCCTCGTTTGTGGATTATCGTAAAAACACTGGAGTATTTACCATGGAAAATATTTACCACGGACCGGGGCTGGCAAAAGTGCCGAAGGGCACGATAAAGAAGTTACGGGTAGTGGCGCTTAAATACCGCGCAGCTGTGGTGGGCAACAACAATGGCAATCGTGGACCTGCTGGCGGAGGAGGCGTATTTACTCCCGTGGGCGCAAGTAACACCAGTTGGGACGCCAAGGCGATACTTGGTGAGGCCGAGGTTTACAATGACGGATCGGCATCCTTTGAAGTACCGGCCCGCACGCCGGTATATTTCCAGGCAATTGATGAAAACGGCCGTGTGGCGCAGACCATGCGATCCTGGTCCACCCTGCAGCCGGGTGAGATTTTTTCCTGTATCGGCTGCCATGAATCAAAGTTTGATGCCCCACCTGTCACAGCGCTTTCCATAGCAAGCCAGAAAGGTCCCCAGTCACTATCTCCTTTTTACAATGTACCTACTGATGGCTTCAGTTATCCAAAGGTCATACAGCCAATCTGGAACAAACGCTGTGTGTCCTGCCATAATGCGACCACAAATAATGGGATTGACCTTTCCGAAAATCCGCGCATCACCGGCGAAAGAGATAGCCTCGGCTATGCCCGTTCCTACTATAATCTCGTCAACCGGGATCAGGTAACTGCCGGGCATTTAGATTTCGATGGACGTAATGATGTCACTACCAAATATCTCAACTGGCTCAGTCCGCAGAGTATTCCAACGCTCTTGCCACCCTATCTCGCGGGTTCTTCGAAAAGCCCAATTTTTAAGATGATAGAAGACCATAATCCTCCGGTAGATATTACACAGGAAGAGTTGGATAAAATAGCTGCCTGGATAGACCTACTCGTACCTCATGACGGAGAGTACACAGAAAGCATGTCAGACGAAGATAAAGCTTTATACCAGGTCAAAATGGATAAGCGGAGGGCCTGGGAAGCCGAGGAGAAGGCTAATATTGAAGCTTTAATTCGTTGGTCTGACCTTAATAAATAAATGCAAAGAATTTGTACAATCATTAAAACTCAAAAAAATGTTGAAAGCAAAATTGTTAATTCTTATTTTGACAGGGAGCCTGACAGGCCTATGTGCACAGAATCAGGAAATGATAAAAAAGAAGCCCAATGTAATTATTTTTTACATTGACGACATGGGATATGCCGATATTGGCTGTTTTGGGAACCAGGATGTTCCAACACCAAACATTGATCTCCTGGCAACCCAAGGGATGGTTTGTACGCAATATTACTCCAATTCACCCATCTGCTCGCCATCAAGAGTTGCCCTGCTGACCGGGCAATACCCGCAAAGACACCGAATTCATTCATTCCTTGCCGAAAGGAAAAGAAATGCAGCGAGGGGAATGAAAGATTTCCTTGATCCGGAGGTTCAGACACTGGCGAAGGCATTAAAGCATAACGGTTACCGAACTGCTCACTACGGGAAGTGGCACATGGGGGGAGGACGTGATGTGGACGATGCACCAACACCTGATGCCTATGGATATGATGAAAGCTGGGTAGACCTGTTTGAGGGAATGGGGCCGGGGATGCATCATCGAGATATGCCCCGACCATATAATACAGATGTACTGGTTAACAGAGCCATGGATTTTATGGCACGCTCCAAAAGAGACGGACAGCCGTTTTTCATAAACATCAGTCCAAATGACGTTCACGATCCACACGACCCAAAGGAAGAATATTTTTTGAAATTTACAGAATATCAAAAAGGACCTTACAATTTTGATCAGCGTCTTTACGCGGTTATCGCCAACCTGGACGTTCAGGTAGGCCGAGTTATTCGTTTCTTGGAAGATGCCGGAATGCGCGGAAATACAATCATCATTTTCACAAGTGATAACGGCCCTACCGATTGGGCCAAATATTACGAACCGGGTATTGATCAACCGCCGGGCAGTGTTGGTCCCCTGAGAGGAAGAAAGTGGAGCCTTTATGAAGGCGGCATCCGAATGCCCTTTGTTATTTCTTATCCTGATGTAGTACCGCGCAACACCACGTATGAGTCAGCCGTTTGTGCCATCGACCTCTTGCCATCGCTTATCAACCTTACTTCCTCAGAAATGCCGGAGGGATATGTGCTTGACGGAAAAGACAAAAGTTCTGTTTTCCGGACAAAGAAGGGAGGCGGAGGAGACCCAATTTACTGGGAATACGGCAGTTTGGATGCCGAGTTTCTGCGGCCCGGAACGGAATACAGCTGCAGTCCGGATTTGGCCATGCTTCAGGGCAAATGGAAATTATTAATGAATTATGATGGTTCAGATGTTGAATTGTATGATTTGAATAATGATATTTCGGAAACAACCAACCTGGCAGAAAAAGAAAAAGCGGTGACTGCCAGGATGATGAAAAGTTTGAAAGAGTGGCGTGAAACGATTTTTGATAAAAAAGATTAACCCTGCCTTGTTCGCAGTATGAAACACAAGTTTCATGATTGCTTTAAGTGTAAACATTCTTAAAAATTTAAATCTTAAAAAGATGAAAAAAAATCGGTACTTACTTTTTCTATTCATTTTTCTAACTGTCTCCGTCACTTTGGCGCAAAGTCTTGAGAACGAAAACCTTCTGGTTGAATTTACCGAGACAGGAATCGGTTCAATTTATGACAAGCATTTAAAGGAAACCATCAGCCTGACGGATGAGGAGTGGCGAATTGACATTGAACAGCTTACCTTCGGGAGCAAAACGCTTCAGGTCGCAGAAAAAGAATCGGGAAGCCATAGCGTAACGTATAAATACAAATCCGGGAGTTACGAATTCAAAGTTGTTTATGAATTGAAAAAATCATGGCGCTTTATTTCAAAACAGCTTTTTATCTCCAATGGACATGATGATGAATTCAGAATCAATTCCGTTGACGTACTGAAAGCTAAATTGCAAAATTCTTTTTCGGATATTTATGTAGCCGGATTGAGTGCTACTATCAGAAAGAATCACGGCTTGGGCGATTATGGTGCCTTTGTACGAATGAATGAAAAGTGGGGCGGGATGTTTTTGGTTCAAAATCCATTTTTTCATTGGAAAATAGATGGAGGCAAATTTTCGATGACCTATGAGCCTGACATGCTGTGGAAGAGGGAATATGGAGACTTTGCCTCCGACCGGGCTTTTATTGGTACCTACCGCTTAACGGGAAACATGCTTGCCGGAGATATTGAACATCATGGTAAATGGCTTTTGAAACCGGAATGGGGAAATCCTGAACGAAGGGTCGACGAAGGGGAAGTACAGTCTTTTATTGAATGCGTTAGAGCTTTTCTGCTCTACAATCCGGAGAAAAGTGAGCGAATTCACGTGCCTTGGTGCGAGAATGACTATCAGATAGATATTGCCACAGAATATGGTGAAGAGCAATTTAAACGAATTGTGAATATGTCATCGATTCTCGGCATTGGACATATGCTTTATACGGTGCGAAACACTGACATTGCCTTATCTTCTGAGGCGACCGACAGTTGGGGGTGGGAGCACCTCTTGTGGCTGAATATGGGGCCACAGATCAGAAGAAATGAATGGGATCCGAAAAACGATCCGCTGCCCGGCAAAACCAAAGAAATGATACAATACGCCAGAGACCGTAATGTGAACCTGATGGCCTATGTGTATCCAACGCTGGAATTTCAGGAGGACACTTCCTGGCTGAAGCAAAGGTGGTCGCATAGTCCGCAAAAGGGGGCGAGTTTTGAACACAGGGGATTTCAGGATTGGTTCCTTGAAAATTTACTTGCCATGAAAGAGAAAGCAGGTTTGAGCGGCTTTGCCTTCGACTATTGGAGTATGAATATTGGTTCAAGCAATTTGTATGCTCAGTGGTTTGGTGGGAGACGTGTGTTGGAAGAATTAAGGAAACAGGCACCTGATATTATCATCGATGGCAGACAAAGCTATCATAATTACGGACCTTGGACCTGGCTGGCAGGAACATATCCGCATCCTACAGGCGGTGACGAGCAACCTGAAAGTTTCGAATCTTTTCCGGATTTGCATTTCGACAGGTCATCGGCCAATCAGCAAAGAATAACGTCCTATTGGTACCGGAATGTACAATTTTGTCCTCCTGAGCTAATGCCTGGATTCATAACCCATCAGACTGCAAGAAGAGATTCCACCGGTCATGCCCCGAGAGAGAGCGACCTGAATTTAAGGGACTGGGATTACCTCGGCTGGAAGTATTCCTTGATGTCCTCGATCGCCACAGCACCCTTTGCCCATTGCGTGGATATGATACCTGCCAGGGATCAACGGGAATACGAGCTTTTTATGAAAGACACCGAGAGTCAGGAATTCATCAAGTACTGGTTCAACTGGACCGATGAAAATGCAGCGATATTAAGAAACATTCGGTCCATCATTGGTGCACCTAAAATTGGCAGGGCAGACGGAACGGCCGCAATAGACGAAGATCATGGGTTTGTATTCCTGTTTAATCCAAACCACAGAAAAGTAAGTGCAGAGTTCGTGCTTGATGAAAGCATTGGCTTAACGAAAGGAAATTCGTTTTTGATCAGGCAACTTTTCCCTCAAAAGGGAATGCTAATGGGAGCAAAAGACAACGGAAGCTATCAGTTTGGAGATACTTTCAAGGAGTTAATGGATGGAACCAGTGCAATTGTTTTGAAAATACAACCTCTCAATGGTGTGGAGAAACCGATATTGCTGAATGCACAGGGTAGAGTTAAATGTGAAGCTGGTCAGTTAATTCTGGAAGGAGTGAAGGGGGAATTCGGAACGGTTAAACAGGTTCAGGTAATGTTGTCTGAAGGGGTTGAAGTGCATAAAGTACGGGTAAACGGAGTGAGAAAAGGATTCGTCCGAAGAGGAAAGGTCATATTGGTTGACTGCCACTTTGCTGGTGAATATTTTGGCCATAGTCAGTCCTTATGGGAATATGATCCGCATTTTAACGGAAAGCACGTGCAGTCTTCATTTAAAATTCCCAAAAGGATATTTGATCAGCTTGCCGAAAGAAAAAAGAAGTGGAAGATTGATTGGACGGAAGAGGATCTTATTTGTACCTGGCTTGCTCCGGAAAGGTTACTGCTCTATGTCCAATTGGCGGAACCTGATTGGAAAATGGATGTACTGATGAAAATAAACGGGAAGTCTGTCGATGTAAAAAAAGCATATAGTTCAAGAACCCCAGGTATGCTTAAGCAGGGTAAAGGACACAATACCTTCACCGGATTTTATGTTGACGTATCAGGACTGGAACCGGATGTAAATTACCAGGTAGAAGTTGTGTTACCTGACAACCTAAAACCGGGTCAGTTTCAAGGGCTGTTTTTTGAAAACATTGAAACGGAGTATACGAGTAGATTAAAAGATTAATTTTAAACATCATCTATGGTTTCCAGAAGAAAGTTTGTTCAAATGGCGGGAGCAATTCCTGTTGCCATGAGCCTTCAGTCCGGTGCTCTGAATGCATTCGTGAGTGAACCACTGAGGAAGGATGGGCCGTCGATCAGGAAGATTAAAGTGTTTTCATCCTCTGCCAATTTTTACCGCTATATTGGTGTAAATGCCTATGGTAAAAAGAGTTTTGGAATCAACAGACAAAAAAGGTCTTTTACCATTGAGTTGAGTGACGGTACGATTGGAATTGGCACCTTTGGCAATATTGGTATAAGTAATGATTCGGCTGAAGTTGTCAGGGAATTGCTTGGAAAAAATATACTGGGTTTTTATCAGTGGAAGAATGATCAAATAATTGGAGTTTCCCCGGAATACAGAAAATATTTTTTCGATACACGCTATTCCTGGATAGAAAGCGGCATTCTTGATGCTGTGGGGAAAATTATGAACGTTCCTGTTTGGAAATTGTTTGGGAAGGCCATTCGGAATGGCATTGATCCCTACGACGGAACGGTTTATTTTGAGGAGATTGTACACAATACCGATGTGTCCATCATTGCAGCGGTTGGAAAAAGAATAAAGGCAGACGGATATCGCGCCATCAAGATTAAACTGGGGAGACCATATCAGTGGGTAAGCGGAGAGGCTGGAATGAACAGGGATGTAGAAGCCTTCATCGCCCTTCGGGAAGCAGTTGGGAATAACATAAAAATAATGGCGGATGCGAATGACGGCTATCAAAATCATTTCGATCTGGCCGTAGAGTTGATGAAGAAATGTGCACCCTACGATATGTATTTTATGGAAGAGTTGTTTCCCGATGATGCCGCTTTGTATAAAAAAATGCGATCTGCTTTGTTGGAACATAACTACTTCATCCCGTTTGCTGAAGGAGAAAGCTTCAGAACAGGAGAGGAATTTGAGTCGGCCTGTAAAGATCACATCTACAATTACCTTCAGCCGGATATGGCTACCTGGGGGGTAAGCAACATGCTGGCTACTGCAACATACGCTGAAAAATTTCCTGACATTAAGCTTATTCCTCATGTCTGGCACAATCAAATTGGCCTGATCATGAGCCTGCATGTCTCGAAATTGAAAAAGAACATCGCTTATGTGGAAGACTCGAGGTTTTCAGAGCATATCTATGAATGCGGCCGGTACATATTCCGGGATGGTCAATGGTTCATCCCGGATGTTTCCGGCTGGGGCATTACTTTTGCTCCGGACCACGAACAGTTCATTGTTGCTCAGCACCTGGAGATTGCCTGAAGTGAAATTCGGGTTTAAAGTCGCCCGATACATCAGTAGAATTAAGCCGACGAGAATGTCGATAAAGCATTTATAAATAATGCTCATATGAGTTTTATTCAGTACATAATTAAGTTTACAGCCTTTCTTTTATTAGTCCTTGTTTTGCCGGGGGCAAAAGACAAAGAAGAGCGAAGAGTTAATTACGACGTATTGAACAGCCAAATAAGAATGTCCAATGGCTATATTATTACTGCTAATACAAGAAATAGGTATTTGTCTCCGACGAAAATGTGTTCCGACAGTGCACGTGGGATAATTTATGTGTGTTTATCGACAGCTGGGGGAATTGCCGAGGTGAATAGTAAAACATTAAAAACGGATCGAGTCATTGATCTTCCGTTTGATCCCAAAGGTGTAGCGCTGGACATGGGGGGGGCGGTATTATACGTATCAGACGGAAAGCCTGAAGGAAGTGTTCATTGTATTGGACTGGAAAGTGGCGCTGTAATAAAGAGTTTGCCGGCCGGACATACACCGGAAGCAATCTGCCTTTCCGGAGATGGTAAAAAACTGTTTGTGACCAACAGATTTTCAGATTCCATTTCTGTCATAGACCTTTATTCGGGAGATTTACTGAAAAATATTATGGTGGATCGTGAACCTATATCTATAGACATCTCCGGGGACGGAAAGATTTTGGCAGTAGCCAACCGACTTCCGGGTGCGTCAGGTACCCGGAACTATATTTCAGGGAAGGTGTCGTTGATCGATGCCATATCTTTAGAGCTGATAAAACATATTGATTTGGCAGACGGAAGTAGTTCCCTGAATGATGTAAAGTTTTCGGGGAATGATGACTTTTTATATGTTTCACATATACTGTCCAGGTATCAGGTTCCTACAACCCAAATTGAAAGGGGCTGGATAAATACTAATGCTTTATCGATTATTGATGTAGAATCACAAAACTACTTAACGACTGTTTTACTTGATGATGTAACACGGGGTGCTGCCAATCCTTATGGAATGACCCTTTCGAACGATGATAAAAAACTATACGTAACGCTTTCAGGTGTCCATGAATTGTGTGTAATTGATCTGGAAAAGATGCATGTCAGGATTCAGGGCCGGAGCATTCACAGAGATGGTAAAATTAGACAAAATAAATTGCCGGATATTCAAAATGAACTAAGCTTTCTGAACGGAATAAGATTGCGCGTACCCCTTAAGGTCAAATCGCCACGATTTATTGTTGACGATGGCAAAAGCGTATATGTAAGTTCTTATTTCTCTGCTAACCTTGAAGTGTTGAAAAGTGAAGATTTGACTCATTCTGTTTTGCTGCCTTTGGGAGTTGAACCGGAGATGTCGGAAATTCGTAAGGGGGAGATGAATTTCTCTGATGCCGAGATGTGCTTTCAAGGATGGCAAAGTTGTGTCAGTTGCCACCCCGATGCCAGGGTTGATGGATTGACCTGGGATTTGCTAAATGATGGAATCGGAAATCCAAAAAAAACGAAAAGCATGTTGTGGGCGCATGAAACACCTCCATCAATGATCACCGGAGTTCGTGATTCCGCAGAGATGGCAGTCAGGGCTGGTATTCGGCACATATTGTTTGCTCAAGATAATGAGTTAAAGGCTCAGGAGATAGATGCTTTTCTCTCCTCTTTAAGGCCAGTGCCCAGTCCTTTTTTGGAAGATAATAAGCTTTCTGAGAAAGCATTGAAGGGGAAATTGGTGTTTGAGGCAGCCGGCTGTAAACAATGTCATTCGGGAGCATATTATACAGACGGGAATCTATATGACATATATTCAGGCCATTCAAATGATGAAAAGGCAAGATTTGATACACCATCGCTGTCGGAGGCATGGCGTAATGCCCCATATCTGCATGACGGAAGAGCCGCTACAATAAGGGAAGTATTAGTCGACTTTAATAAAAATGGAACCCATGGAAAAACAGGAAACTTAACAGATGAAGAACTTAATTGTCTCTTAGAATACGTATTAAGCCTTTAATCAGTTTTTTTATAAGGAAAATATTTCTCGAAAGTGGAAACAAAGGCAAAGCCATGGATTTGTACAACAGCACCTTGCCGTATCTGCCAAAGGATGCCCAAGCACAACACCAAATTAGAAGTGAGATTGAACGTGTTCGCGTCCTTTAAAGAAACAGGACCTAAGTTGAGGAAAGAATGGAAAAAGCGATGATGGAGACGATTTTTGCAGATGAAATAATAAAAGAGCTGGATGCTCATTTATATATCCAATTGACACCAAGGGAAGACGAAACGATTTTGCAGTTTTGTCAGCGATTGTCGGGGATTTTTGAAGGGAAAGAATACCAGGTCATAAAAATGACCTGTTTTGGTTCATTAAGCAGCCGGATTGTTTTTG
>TARA_R110002050_G_scaffold299733_2_pt1 | contig 38001 bp, 34 predicted proteins | sample TARA_R110002050 | Tara Oceans TARA_R110002050 (sample SAMEA4396988) | marine metagenome | biome: Polar Biome; feature: [DCM] deep chlorophyll maximum layer (ENVO:01000326); material: water (ENVO:00002006), including particulate matter (ENVO:01000060) such as... | depth 25 m
ATTATGTATTTGCACAACATATTCTAAAGTTGTAACATTACAACCATAAAATTATTTTTTACTATGAAAAGCCAAGATATAAAACCAAGCCTTCCGAAAGATGATCTTATTATTGTAAATAAAGAGCTTAATATTTGGGAAGCTTTAATTCCTGTCTTTGCCTTGATTGGTATGTTAGCATATAATGTTTATACTTTTGGCAGCGATGCGTTAAGCGGATCCAACCAATTTGTTTTGTTAATGGGTGGAGCTGTTGCCGCTATTGTTGGTTTTTTTAATAAAGTAACCTTTGACCAAATGATGGAAGAAGTTGCTGTGAATATTAAATCGACCGCAAGCGCCATATTAATTTTATTAATGGTTGGTGCTTTAGCCGGTACCTGGCTTATCAGTGGCATTATTCCAACTATGATTTATTACGGACTCCAAGTGTTAAACCCAACTATTTTTCTCCCCGCAAGTGTTATTATTTGCGCTATTATTTCAGTGGCAACTGGCAGCAGTTGGACTACTACAGCAACCGTAGGTATTGCTTTAATTGGTATTGCTGATGCCTTAGGGGTTCCTCTTGGAATGACTGCTGGAGCTATACTTTCTGGTGCTTATTTTGGCGATAAAATATCTCCTATGAGTGATACTACCAATCTTGCTCCTGCTATGGCCGGCACAGATTTATTTACACATATTCGCTATATGTTAATTACAACAACACCAACTATCATTATAACACTTATTGCTTTTATTATTATAGGCTTAAATATAGATACTAAAGGAGTAACAGATACCCATGTAATGTTAGAGGCCATCAATTCTGCCATAACAATAAGTCCATGGTTATTTGTGGTTCCTGCATTGGTCATTGTTTTAATTATTAAAAAAACACCTCCCCTTATTGCTCTTTTAATTGGAACGTTGTTGGGTGCATTGGCCGCACTTATTTTTCAACCCAGTATTGTTACTGCAATTGGTGGCGGTACAGAATTAACTTTTTCAACAGGTTACAAAGGCATCATGAATGCTATTACAGTACAAACATCTATCCCTACAGATAATGCCGCACTAAAAGGCTTATTTACTGCTGGCGGAATGGCTAAAATGTTAGGTACCATCTGGCTTATTCTTTGCGCCATGACATTTGGTGGTATTATGGATGCTATTGGAGCATTAACAACCATTAGTAAAGCGCTTTTAAAAATGTTCCATACAACTTTTGGTTTATTTGCAAGCACTGTTGCCAGCTGTCTAGCAATAAATATTACAGCAAGTGATCAATATCTTGCCATTGTAGTGCCCGGGAAAATGTATGCGAAAGCATTTAAAGATAAAGGATTGGCACCCGAAAATCTTTCAAGAACTTTAGAAGATAGTGGAACAGTCACCTCTGTTCTTGTTCCGTGGAATACTTGTGGAGCTTACCAAAGCAGTGTTTTAGGAGTTGACACGTTACAATATGCAGGATATGCCATTTTTAATTGGCTGAGCCCATTTACTACTTTATTCTTTGCTGCATTAAACATTAAAATAAAACAACTGGCAAAAAAATAACATCTTTAATTTATCTTAATTGCCAATTTATTGCTAAGTTGATATTTTACAAGTCAGTATTTTATCAAATTAACAGAAAAAAACCTACAATAATGTTTCCATCTTTAATAGCTATTATTCTATAAGTTTTATTAATTGAATCATATTTATAAATGCATTAACTAAGCTTAAGTTTGCATCAAATAAAATATTAATTATTAATAATTCAAATATGTCATTAGTAGGAAAAAAATTCCCAAATTTAAACGTTAACGCCATGAATGATATGGGCGATACTTTCAAAGTAAACGTTCTTGAAGAAGCTGTTAACAACAAGAAAAAAGTACTTTTATTCTGGTATCCAAAAGATTTCACATTTGTTTGCCCAACTGAATTACATGCGTTTCAAGCTGCTTTGGGTGAATTTGAAAAACGTAACACCATCGTTATTGGAGCGTCGTGTGATACTGCAGAAGTTCATTTTGCATGGTTAAATACTGCAAAAGATATTGGAGGTATTGAAGGTGTAACCTACTCGATTTTAGCAGATTCAAATAGAAATTTAGCATCTACATTAGGGATTTTAGATATTTCTGACGAGCATTATAACGAAGAAACAGGAGTCATTACTGTTGAAGGTGATAATGTAACGTATAGAGCAACTTATATTATTGATGAAGAAGGTATTGTGCAACATGAAGGTATAAATAACATGCCCATTGGTAGAAATGTTAGTGAGTTTTTACGAATTATAGACGCTTTAACTCACGTACAAGAAAGAGGTGAAGTTTGTCCAGCTAACTGGGAAGAAGGAAAAGAAGCCATGAAGGCAGACAGAAATTCAACTGCAGAATATTTAGCCACTCTTGTAAACTAAAAAATGAAAAATCATTACGAGTGAAACGAAGCAATCTGCTTATTTATAATGAGATTGCTTCACTCTGTTCGCAATGACGAAAAAACTAAAAATATGCTTCAAGAATTAGAAAAAGACAATTTGCAAGATATTATTGCTAAAAACAATATGGTTGTTGTACAATTTTCGGCTACTTGGTGTGGTAATTGCAGAATTATGAAGCCAAAAGTAAAAAAACTTGCTTTAGAAAATGATGCTATCACATTTGTTGTAGCTGATGCAGAAAAGTTTCCGGAATCGAGAAAATTAGCAACCGTTGATAATTTGCCAACTTTTGCAACCTTTAAAAATGGAAACTTCATAAATCAAGTTCAAACAAACAAATTTGACGTATTAAAAGACTTAGTAAATGAAGTTACCAATAATTAAACATTTAACTCAATTTATTGAAGACAACGACGAAGACTTTGTTATTGAAACCATTGAAACCTTAGAAGGTTTAACTGAAGTTTCATCTTTAAAAGATGAGGAGTTAGATGTTATTGGCGAATTGATTTCCAATATGTATGGAGCTATTGAAGTAAATAAAATGATTAAAGAAGGCTCTCCAAAAAAGAAAGCTTTAAATAATTTCATGAACCGAGTTTTAGGGGCTATAGATAAATAGAAAAATAGAAAAAGTAAGATTATTGCATTAAAGAGGCTGTCTAAAAAGTCGTCATCCGCGAGTAAAACAAAGCAATCTCACCATCTATTTGGGTTATACCAGACCTTTCATTTAAGAAATACTATCTTCACCCGAACTATAAAAAAACCAATGATTATAAAAATTACCGTCCTCGCCATTTATGTCTCTATTTTATTTTTAATCGGAATTCTTGCCTCACGGCGAGTAAAAAGCATGAGCGACTATTACGTAGGCGGAAAGAATATGGGCTTTTGGGCCGTTGCTTTTTCTGCCAGAGCAACCGGCGAATCAGGATGGCTATTAATTGGCTTAACGGGAATGGGTGCCATGGCTGGCTTTTCAGCCTATTGGGTTGTAATTGGAGAATTGCTTGGAGTTTTTGTTTCATGGCAATTTATGGCCAAACGATTTAAAAGGCAATCAGACGAATATAAAGCCATCACCATACCGGATTATCTCGAAAGCCATTTTAAATCATCTACAAACAGTCTTCGAATTATTTCGGCTTCAGCTTTAGTTATTTTTGTGGTCATTTACGTCGCATCCCAAATGGATGTTACGGGAATTGCATTTGAATCCATGCTTAATATTGACTACCGCATTGGTGCTCTCATTGGTTTTGTTATTGTTCTTATTTATATTTTCATTGGTGGATTTGTTGCGGCTGTTTGGTCAGATATGTTCCAGGGGATTTTAATGTTTTTTGGGTTGGTTTTACTACCCATTGTGGTATGGTTTTCTATGGACCACGGATCCGGAATCACAGAAGGGCTGAACGCCATCGACCCAACGCTAACACAAATAATGGGACGAAGCGAAGACGGATGGATGAACCTGTTTACCATTCTCGGTTTCTCAATGATTGGATTGGGCTTCTTAGGATCACCACAAGTTTATGTCAGATTCATGTCCATTAAAAGCGAAAAAGAAATTGATAAAGGCAAATGGGTTGCCCTTATTTTTACCCTCTTAACAGATGCAGCGGCAGTTACCATTGGTATTCTCGCTCGCATTTATTTCACAAAAGAAGGGCAAAATCCGGAAGCCGTATTAGGGAATGGCGGAGAAGATGTTTTAAGTATGATGACCCACGAATTCTTACCAACCATACTGGTGGCCATTTTTATTGCCATCGTCCTTTCAGCCATTATGTCCACCATCGATTCGCTTCTCATTATTGCATCGAGTGCCATAACGCGCGACTTTTACCAGAAAATATTCAGACCCGATTTAAAAGATGAAGATTTAACAAAATTATCGAGATTAGTAACTGTCGCGATGGCCTTAATAGCACTTGGGATTGCCATACTTTTATACAATCTGTATCCAGATAGGCAGGTTTTCTGGATCATGATTTTTGGATGGTCCGGCATTGCAGCCACATTCTGTCCGGTAATTATTCTATCGCTTTTCTGGAAAGGCTATTCTGAAAAAGGCGCTATTGCCTCTATGATTACGGGTTTTACGTCGGTTATATTTTTCAAGTTTGTGATAGCAAATATAGAAGGTATCGGTATTTATTTTAAAGAATTAGATGTGCTGGCGCCTTCTTTTGCATTAGCCATGTTGGTAGGTTATATCGTTTCAAAAATAGCACCACCCAAACATGTTGTTAAACCCCTAAAAGAACCTGTTGAATAAGAGGAAGTGTGAGAAATGTACCTATGCAATATTTGGGCGTTACCCATAAAGGGTCGGGTTTTTCGCTATATCTTTTTAAAACGTCATTGCGAGGAGCGAGCGACGTGGCAATCTGCCAATTTGTAGTTAGCCACGAGTTTATTACACCCAAGTTTTAAAAAGGATGCCGCTGCAACCCCTAACGCGAGTGACGTTGTTATAAGAAAGGTATCGTCAATGGTAGGAGGAACGACAAAGCAATCTCACGATACTAACCCCAAAGTTAATTCACAACACACTATAAACAGATGGCTTCATTCCATTTTATTTCATTTGCAATGACGTGCTTTTTCGCTTATGAGTGTTAATAGCTTTTTAAGTTGAAAACCCAAACTTCGTTTTCTTGTGCTCAACTTGTTTCAGAAACAATTGATATAAACCTTTGAAACAGTTTATATCTTAACGCTGTAGCGTATTATGACCCGACAATTATGAGAGCATTGACATTTGATAAAAGATACTTCTTACGATGCTCTTTGTTCTAGGATTTTTTAATATATTGTAAGTCATCTATTATTTACCTTAAACACAAGTAACTTATGAAAAGATTAATGCCATTAATTTTAGTATGCATTCTTATTAGTGCATGTAGTGAACCTAATGTCCATGAATATAAAACCGAAACCATGTTTCAACCTTTTCAACCTCCTATTGCATATAAGGATGCTAAAGAACAAGCATTAAAAATTCTAAATCAGATGACCATTGATGAGAAGATTTCTTTGATAGGTGGCCATAATACGTTTTTCACGAAAGGGTTTGATAAATTTAAAGTACCAGCCATGTATCTCTCAGATGCCACACAAGGAGTTAACATACGTTCTCATCTAGATGATCAGCTTGAAAAATCGGTTGCTTTCCCAAGCCCAATAGCCTTAGCAAGTACTTGGAATAAGGAGTTGGCAGGTAATTATGCAAAATCCATTGGTGAAGAGTGCAGAGCTGGTGAAATTGCAGCGTTACTTGGACCTGGTATGAACATTTACCGTATATCACAAAATGGTAGAAACTTTGAGTACTTTGGAGAAGATCCATACCTAGCTGCTCGAATCATAGAGAATTATGTGGTTGGAATGCAAGGAACGGGTACTATGGCTACTCTAAAACACTTTATAGCTAATAATACGGACTACAAGAGACGAACATCGAATTCAGTTGTAGATAAAAGGACCTTACACGAAATATATATGCCTGCTTTTGAAGCGGGTGTTGATGCCGGTGCTATGGCCGTTATGACGTCTTATAATTTGGTAAATGGCGAGTATGCCGGACAAAACAAAGAGGTTATCACAGGTCTTTTACGCGAGGATTTAGGGTTTAAATGGTTGGTCATGAGTGATTGGTGGTCGGTTTATGATGCCGAAAAAGTCATAAAATCGGGACTTGATCTTGATATGCCTGGGGAACCAAGAGCTGAATTTCCTGATTATATGAATAAAGATGAATTCTTTTTACGTAGTTCTGCAAAAAAACTTCTTGAAGAAGGTAAAGTAAAAGAAGATGACATCAACAGAATGGTTTCCAACATTCTTACTACAGAAATCGCCATGGGATTGCTTGAGCGACCAATAAAAGATGCTTCATATTTTAAAAACTTCGACCAACATGTTGAAGTAGCTTTACAGACCGGAAGAGAAAGTATTGTACTTCTTAAAAATGACCATGTTTTACCCATTGATAAGAATGGTGAAATCTCAATTTTACTAACTGGCGAATATGCAGATAAAATACCCCATGGAGGCGGTGCTGCAGAGGTTGTTGGATACGACCATATAACCATGCTAACTGCTCTTAAAGAGATTTATGGTGACAAAGTATCTTATATTGAAAAGCCGACTGATGAAGACCTAAAAGCTGCTAGCCATGTAATATATAGTGCTGGAACATTCGATTCTGAAGGATGGGATCATCCATTTGACTTTTCAGAAAACATGAATAACGATATCAAGCATATTGCTTCATTAAACAAAAACACGATAGTATCTGTTAGCGCTGGAAGCGGTAAGAATATGACCCCATGGAATGATGATATTGCTGGATTAATTTATAGTTGGTATCCAGGTCAAATCGGATTCAAAGGTTTTGCTGAAATTGTAGCAGGTATTACTAATCCATCAGCCAAATTACCTATTACCATTGAGAAAAAATTTGAAGATTCACCAGGATATGGTTACATACCAGAAGGCCAAGAATTATATACCGGTTGGGATCAAGATCATAGAATTATAGACCCAATAACAGATATAGTGTATGACGAAGGTGTATTTGTTGGTTACCGCTGGTATGAAAATAAAGGTATTGCGCCGCTTTACGCATTTGGTTTTGGCTTGTCGTACACAACATATGAATACAGTAACTTACTTTTAGAAAGCAAATCGATTAAAGCGGGCGAAAAACTTAACTTAAAAATCGATATTGCAAACACAGGTGTAGTTGATGGAAAAGAAGTTGTTCAGGTGTATGTACGAGATGTTGAATCATCGGTTTCACGACCCTTAAAAGAGCTGAAGGATTTTCAGAAAGTGCAATTAGCTGCAGGTGATAAACAGACTATATATTTCACATTAACCGACAGGGATTTTGCTTTTTGGGATGCAGAAACAGAAGATTGGAAAGTGGAACCTGGTCAGTTTGAAATATTAGTAGGATCAGCTTCAAATAATATTTTAGAAAGTGCTAAACTTGAAATAACTGAAGAATAACATAAAAGCACTAATACACTACAATGGATATACTCTCTATAGATACACAGCGAATACTCCTAACGAGCATGCTGCGCATCCACCAGAGCATAATCCTTTACCATTGTGGTGCATTTGATCAAACCCACTAAAAAAACTATACTACAGAATTTAACAAGAGTAAAATTTTCAACCAGCCTAAAATATGAACAAAACAGAAGATTTTAAACAATTTGAAAACCTAGAAGAAGAACAATTACCGGTTGCGAAACATAAGTTACATGATTGGACCCATTTTGCAGGACTTTATGCTGCTGAACACGTAGCAGCGACCGAGTTTGTCATTGGGGCGACCTTTGTGGCGCTAGGCGCCAAGACTATGGATATTATCCTGGGACTTTTGATCGGTAATATTCTGGCCGTACTGAGTTGGAGATTCATTACCTCCCCTATTGCCGTTGATACGCGATTGAGCCTCTATACCTATCTGAATAAGATTGCGGGTGATTCGATGACCAAGATGTACAATTGGGCCAATGTCATCATATTTTCTGTGATTTCGGCTGCGATGATAACGGTATCATCTACTGCGGTGCGTTTTGCCTTTGATATTCCTGCGCAACTCAATTGGTACCCTACCAACGCTTGGTTTATTTTGATTGTTTTGGCGGTGGGCATCTTTGTGGTTGCCATCGCACTCTATGGTTTTAATGCGGTTTCTGAATTTTCCGGCATCTGTGCGCCTTGGCTCTTTGTGATGTTTACCAGTGGCGCCATGGTGCTCCTCCCAGCTTTGTCTTTAGCTGTATTGGGTAAAACTTTACCTACAGGATGGATCGATTTTATGACCCTGGGTGACCAATCTATCTGGACGGGAATCAACAGCGATGGAGCTCCTGGCATCGGATTAGTAGAAGTCATCGGCTTTGCTTGGGCCGCCAATACCATTACCCATTTCGGATTGATTGATATGGCCCTCTTGCGATTTGCAAAAAAGAAATCGTACGGCTATGCCACCAGTACCGGTATGATGTTCGGTCACTATGTGGCATGGATCGCTGCCGGAATCATGGGCGCAGGTGCCGCCGTTATCTTAGGAAAATCTATCGTAGAACTCGACCCGGGTGATGTGGCGTACTATGCCCTCGGTTGGTCTGGGTTTGTAATAGTAATCGTTGCCGGATGGACAACAGCTATAACAAATCTATATAGAGCAGGTTTGGCAGCGCAGGCTATCTTTTTCAACCATTCTCGAAAGAAAACCACCATTGTAGTAGGCTTGTTCACTGTTGTCATCGCCTGTTTCCCCTTTGTGTTTTCACAAATATTGCCGCTATTGACTTATGCAGGTTTGCTGGTTGTTCCCGTAGGGGCCATTGTATTTGCTGAACATCAGATTTTCCCAAGAATTGGCTATACGCGTTACTGGTCCTCGTACCGCCAGCTGACCTTTAGTATGCCTGCCGTTGCTTCTTGGGGCTTAGGCTTGGTCTTCGGTTTTGGCTTGAATGCGTTGGATGTAATTTCATTTTATTATCTGTTTATCCCAACCTGGTTTTTTACCATCTTGGTGTATACAATGCTTGCGGCTCGTTATGGGGCGAAGGAGACCTATCCTGTGGAAGTAAAGGAAGAAGAAGTTCGGAAGAAAACGATTGAACGCTTTCAAGAACAGCAAGCAAATGAGGCCCCTGTTATTTCGAAGGATAAATCTTTTTTCTCTAAGGGATTAAAATTTATTGCAATTACTTCTTTGGTCGCCACCTTGGTGTTGGCTTGTAATGTCATGTTCGGTAGTGCTTCGGAAACGGCCTATGTCGAAAATCGGGAATTCTTTTATACCTACGCCTTCGTCTGTACCATCATTTATTTCGTGCTCGCCTATTGGGCACTTTTACGCGGAAAATCAAAAACAGCAACATACTAATGAAAACACCAATACAACTACAACAACAAAATTTAGAAGAAGTGGGAAGCCGTATGCCCGTGCCGACCTATAACCGTACGGACAATAAAATTGGAATCGTGCATATCGGCGTCGGCGGATTCCATCGTGCGCATCAAGCCTATTACCTACATCAACTCCGACAGCTGGGTGAGGCTTCTGACTGGGGAATTTGCGGCATAGGCTTACGCGAAGCAGATAGCAAACTACACGACATTTTCAAAAAACAAGACTACCTATACACCCTGCTTATCAAACACCCAGACGGGAAAATTGAACCTGAAGTCATAGGATCCATCGTAGATTTTGAAATGGGTACTGCTAACCCAGAACTTGTAATTGCTCGTTTGGCAAATGCCGATACTAGAATCGTATCGCTTACGATTACTGAAGGAGGTTATAATTTCAACCCCACAACGGGAGATTTCAATTTTGATAATCCAGACATACAACACGAATTACGCCACCCGAATGACCCAAAAACCATATATGGCTTTTTAACGGCAGCCATAAAAAGACGTCGGGATGCAGGCTTACCAGCCTTTACTATTTTGTCTTGTGATAATATTGAGCATAATGGCGATATGGCGCGCAAGATGCTCCTCACCTTTGCCAAAGCACAAGATACAACTTTAGCGGAATGGATAGCCCAAGACGTCTGCTTCCCTAATAGTATGGTAGACCGTATTACGCCTGTGACTACGAATTCAGATATCGAAACCTTAGCACAAAACTATGGCGTACTTGATGCCTGGCCTGTTACCTGCGAACCTTTTATACAATGGGTCATTGAAGATAATTTTTCAAATGGAAGACCTGAGTTCGAAAAAGTAGGCGTACAATTCGTACACGATGTAGGCCCCTATGAAAAAATGAAACTCCGCTTACTGAATGCAGGTCATTCGGTCTTGGGTCTTTTGGGAGCCATTCACGGACACCCCACTATCAATGCCTGTATGGAAGACGAAACCTTCGTCACTTATTTACGTGCCTTTCTAGATACTGAAGCAACGCCTATTTTAGGGGACATTGATGGCATTGACTTGGGTGACTACAAAGACATTTTGTTACAGCGTTTTGCCAATCCTAATATCAAAGACAGCGTCAGCCGTATTTGTTCGGAAAGTTCCGCCAAATTGCCCAAATTTTTAATTGCTACCATACATGATAATTTAGCGACTGGTGGAAGCATCAAATTTGCAACCTTGATCATTGCTGCCTGGTGTTACTATAGTGATAAAGGAACGGATAGACATGGGCATCCAATTGAAATTATAGATGCCATGAGCACCGAACTTCATCAAGCGGCCAAACAAACCAAAACCGACCCACTAGCCTTTATAAGACAAGAATCTCTTTTTGGTAATCTTGTTAAAAATGAGCAGTTTACAAAATTGTATTCTGAGGCAGTTCAGAAAATCTATAAGAATCCCAATATCAAAATGTATATGAAGGATATGATTTAAAATCTACAATTCCGATTCTAAAAAGTGAAAAAATAAACAAATAAAAACGCCACACAACAAAATGTATAAAATTTAAACGAACCTCATTTTTGCATTAAGGACTACTAATTGGTTTATATTATTAATTAATTGAAATTGTGAGTGCGTTAACGATTGCAGCTGCATCCTTTTTAAAATAATCGTCATCGCGTGGTGTAAATTTATGCTGAGCGCAGTCGAAGTAAAACAATATTCGTCATTGCGAGGAGGGACGACGAAGCAATCTCACCATACTAACTCCAAATTTAATTCACAACACACAATAAACAGATTACTTCATTCCATTTTATTTCATTCGCAATGACGAAAAGTATTTTGTTAACATCATAACAAGAGACCTACCGTCATTGCGAGGCACGAAGCAATCTCACCTTACGTTACTAAAACAGATCCTTAGAGCATAATAAACAGATTGCCACAGTCGTTCCTCCAATGACCTGAGTTTATTGTTTATAAATACGCATAAATACGTATAGCTTTTTTAAGCTGAAAACCCTAACTTCGTTTCTTTGTTCTGCAATTGTTTCAGTAACAACTGATATAAACCATTGAAACAGTTTATATCTTAACGTTAGTAATAAAATAAAAACTCTTAGAGTAACAACTAATGTACGAAAAGCTAATTGATCATATCCGACAGAATGCTCCAGATACCAGCATTGATAAGCAAATTATTGAAAAATATTTTACGCCAAAGCTTTTTGAGAAAAAAGAACATTTCTTAAAGCAAGGCTACGTTTGCAAACTTGCCGGTTTTGTCATTGAAGGCTGCTATAGAAATTATATGCTTTCTTCAGAAGGAAAAGAAGTAAATACAGGGTTTGGTTTTGAAAATTGGTGGCTTGGTGATGTGAGTAGTTTTGTGAACCAAACGCCTTCGCTGATTAATACGCAATTTCTAGAAAACACTACACTCCTAACAATTACGGCTAAGAACCATTTAGATTTATTCGAGAAATCTCAGTGCTTTAGAGAATACACATATAAGTTACGTTCAAAAGCATCGACGGCTTCAGTGTTGAAGCTTTCCGGATTATCTGAATCTGCCAGAACCCGCTATAAAGTATTGCTTGAAAAATATCCAAAAATTCAACAAAGGGTTTCACAAAAACAAATTGCCTCATTTCTCCAAATCACCCCAGAAGCGCTCAGCCGTTTAAGAAGGTCCGAAATTTCATAAAAGTCTTGATGTAGGTCAACGATATTATGTTTTAAATGAATGTCCTTTGATATTCATTTAAAACAATACGATCATGGAATCATTAACAAAAGTACAGGTAGACACTTCCAAAATAATGCAGATTGGTATGGGGTTTTTTGCATCTAAAACAATGCTGACCGCAGTAAACATGGGATTGTTCACGCATTTGGCAAAAGCAAATTTAACTGGGCAATCCATAAAAGAAAAATTAGGGTTGCACGATAAAGGTCTTTATGATTTCTTAGATACATTGGTTGCTTTAGGCTTTTTGAAAAGAACAGGAATTAAGGAAACCGCTGTCTATAGTAATGCCGAGGATACCAATCTATTTCTCGATAAGAACAAACCAAGCTACGTTGGCGGAATGCTCGAAATGGCAAATAATCGTTTATATCCTTTTTGGAATAACCTGGAAGAAGGTTTAAAAACAGGAAAACCTCAAAACGAAACCAGAACTGGTGGTGCTCCCATTTTTGAAACGCTCTATGCAGATCAGTCAAAATTGAGAGAATTTTTAAAAGCCATGGGGGGCATCCAAATGGGCAATTTCATGATGTTTGCTAACGTGTTTGATTTTGCTGACTACCACACACTTTGCGATGTTGGCGGCGCAGGCGGATATCTTGCCGCACAAGTGGCCATAAATAATCCGCACATGAATTGCGTGACATTTGACTTGCCTCCGGTAGAGACTGTTGCCAAAGAAAATATTGCTATGATGGGTTTATCTGACCGGGTATCTGCACAATCTGGTGATTTTTTAACCGAAGACCTTCCCAAAGCAGATGTCATTACAATGGGAAATGTGCTACACGATTGGGGAACAAAAGAAAAGAAAACACTCATCAAAAAAGCATATGATGCGTTACCACAAGGCGGAGCTTTAGTTGTTATTGAAAATATTATTGATGATCATAGAAGTGAAAATGCTTTTGGACTAATGATGTCATTAAATATGAATATAGAAACTCCTGAAGGATTCGACTTTTCCGCAGCAGATTTTAATGGTTGGGCTAAGGAATTCGGTTTTACACAAACATCTGTAATGCCACTAACAGGACCTTCTAGTGCAGTAATTGCAATTAAATAAATAAAAACAATATGAAATACTTTAAAATCAAACTCGTATTAACGCTGACATTGGCGCTTTCAATAATGATGTCATTTACTCAAACCAAAAAAAACGTACCAGATGATTTCTCGTACAAAGATCATATACTTGGAGGAATGACGTGTGTGATGGTTCAACACAATATTAAAGATTTTGGTACTTGGGAAACAGCTTACAAAAAGGATGTAAAAAGAAGGAAAAAGTCTGGAATAATAGAAAAGCTTATCCTAAGGGGGGCCTCTGATCCGAATTTCATAACCGTAGTTTTTGAACTTGAGAATGTGAAGACAGGAAAGGATTTTTTCACAGATCCTAAAACAGCTGAATTGATGGGAGAGGCCGGCGTGACCAGTAAGCCTACTTTCAACTATTTCAAAGTTTCCAATTCAGGAATCCCAACAGGTGATACTTTTTTGATCATTCGGCACAGCGTAAAGGATTACAAAAATTGGAAAAAAGCTTTTGATAGCCATCAGATAGTACGTTTAGAGTACAAGATTTCACTTACCGCGCTTGGAAAAGAATTAGACAATCCCTTAAATGTAGTGGCAATTTTCAACGCCAAAAACACTAATGATATCTCTGCTTTTTTAGAAAAGTCCAATTTGAAAGAAGCCATGAAAAGTGCAGGAATCACAAGTGAACCTGTTTCACAAATTATGGTATTAAGCAAAAAGTAATTGTAAAAGTGTTATCTGGTATTAATGAAAGTCGTACAAGGTGTTGTACGACTTTCATGTTTTCAGAACTACTAGAACTACTAGAACTACTAAAGGTGAACAACTTTTAAACACTTAACACAACAATAGATAAAAAACATAGGACTTATCTGCAATCCGAAAAATCATCGAATTCTAGTAAATCTGCCATATATAATTTAAATTTATCAATCGGTCTTGGCTCGTAGGTGAAGAAAGCAAGGTGCATATCCCTACGTTTTTTATCAAGGACGTTAGATGCAAGCAAACAACAATCGATAATTAGAACTCAAATGAACATTAAAAAGATGACATCAATTCTTATTTTATCATTTTTATGCTTTATTCCATTCATACAAGCACAAGAGACTTACAAAGAAATTTTAGAAACTGAATATACTCCTATAAATAAAGAACTGTATAGCATTATTGTCGCTTTAGATAAGGAATATTTTGATGCTTATAACTCATGTGATATGGAGAAGCAAAAATCATTATATTCTGAAGATCTTGAGTTCTTTCATGACAAAGGAGGTCTAACTATTTCAAAACAAGATGTACTTACAGCAATTAAAGAAAATATTTGTGGAAAAGTTACGAGGACTTTACTCGAAGGGAGCATTGAAGTTTATCCAATAAAAGATTATGGTGCAATTGAAATTGGATATCACAAGTTTTATAATAATCAAGAACCAAATGCTAAGCCAAAAGCAAGTAAATTTATTTTAGTATGGAAAAATGAAGATGGAAAATGGCTAATTTCAAAGGTAATCAGCCTGCATTAAGTAAATTTAGTTTAATGCCAACAGGTAACAAATAACTGAGCTAAAAAATAAATCTTTTTAAGCCATTTTTGAAACAAAGTTCTCATTGTATGGCATTCCTGATTTAGCAATTGCAAAGGATTGTCTCAATCATTCCTCATTCGCAACCACCAACCTTTTTTGTTTATAAATACGCAGAAGTACGTATAGCATGTTTAAACCGAAAACCCTAACTTCGTTTTGCTTCTGATACCAATTATCTAGCTAGACTTAAATAATATAGAATGACAGTAAATTATCCTGAAATATTATCCGAAATTGAATTTTATAACATTGAAGGAAGAACCGAAAGTGCCTCGTTCTTGATGTGGTATTTAGAAAAATATTATCGACTCGACCCTCAATTAGCTATTGATTCAGTATGTGATAACAGCGGAGATAAAGGAGTTGATGGCATTTACATTAATGAAGGAATGAGCACAATTGATGTCTTTCAAACAAAAATTTCTCAGAGTGATAAAAAATCAATTGGCGACACTATTATAAAAGAATTTCTAGGCACTTTAGACCAGTTTAGCTCTAAAGAAAAATTAGAAAACTTAATAAAAACTGCAGGCAAAGCCCAAGTAGCTTCTTTAATACAGAGATTAGATTTAATTGAAAAGTTAGAGGCTTATAGAATCAGAGGTATATTTGTTGCAAATGTTGACTTATCAGCAGACGGCATTGCTATTTTAAATGAGATTGACCATATTGAATTTTTTGGAAAAACAGAATTAGAAACTCAATACATTAGCGACAAAAAAGATATTAATGTTCAAGCAGAAGCAGAGTTTGACATTTCGGAAAATGAGACAACAACTTATTTTGCCGATGCTGAAACAATAGCCTATATAGCGCCAATTAAAGCAATAGAACTTGTGCGACTTCAAGGTATTAGTGATTAATCAATTTTTGACTATAATGTTCGTGGTGCTTTAGGAAATACAAAAATAAATAAAGGAATTGTCAGAAGTATTAGAGATAAAAGTCTGCACAAACAATTCCCGCTATTTCATAATGGAATAACTATTGTGGCAGAAGACGTAGAAAAAGTAGAAGATATTCTTAAAATCAAAAGATTCTATGTGGTTAATGGATGTCAAAGCTTAACCTCACTTTTCAGAAATCAAAATCACCTAACAGATAACTTAAAAATCTTAACTAAAATTATTAAAGTTCCAATAAATTCGCCGCTTTCATCGCAAATTACGGAATATTCAAATAGCCAAAATGGAGTTAAACCTAGAGATTTTAAATCTTACAATCAAATTCAAATCAGATTACAGAATGAAGTACGCGACAAGTTCGGAAAAGAATATTTTTATGAAATAAAACGTGGGGAGATATCACCAAATAGTTTAAAAGTAATTTCAAATGAGACAATGGGTGTGTTCTTGATGTCTTTTGATATTGGAGAACCCTGGAACACTCATAGAGTTTATCAAGTTTTCGAAGATGCTTATAATAAGCTATTTGCAAGACCTGAAGTGCACGCATCAAGAATTATACTAGTTCAAATATTGAATGAAGCTCTTATTGAAAAAATCGATGATATTGAGAATAAACTAATCGCTAGGTATGCTCTTACAAAATATGCACTAATGTATGTGACTCGTGGTATTTTAGAAAATGATACTATTGGCCAACAATTAATTCAGACACCGGAAGAGTTTGTAAAAAATGAAAACTTGAGGAAAGCATTAAAAGAAGCACTCCTAGTAATTATTGATGATATCATAATTGATTTAAATGCAGAAGTAGGTGACTTAGCCGAAGATTTTGATTACAAATCAAGTTTGCGGAATGATGATTGGGTCAAAAAGCTTTCTAGAAATATCGTATCAAATTATTTAAAGCAAATTAAACGGAAAAGAATTCCGTCTTTCGAAGACGAATTAAAGAAAGCTGTAGTTAACAATTGCCAAAAGTGATTGATTGTTCTCGCGTTAACGATTGCAGCGGCATCCTTTTTAAAACTTTGTAGTAATGAACATGGTAAGAACTACAATTTGGTAGATTGCTTTGTCCTTCGTCCTCGCAATGACGTTTTAAAAAGATTCAGCGAAATATTTATATTCATGAGTTCAAAAATTTAAAATATAAAAGCACGAATAAAAGCGTGTTAAAACGCCCAAAAAACAAAAAATCCCGCACAGAGCAGGATTTTTATCAAGTTGACCATTTTCAGGTTCTTATTATTTTTTGTGACTTATCGTAATTGAATGATAAGGTTGCTTTACTTCGACTACGCTCAGCATAAACTCGCAGTTCGCAATGACGTAAATATTGTTTATACAAACAAAGGTTTCCCTTTCATCATGGCATTTACCTTCGTTTTTACGGCCTCTAAAACGGCTTCGTCTTCCATATTCATGAGCACATCATCAATTAAATCTACAATACCTGCCATATCTTTTTCTTTTAAACCTCTGGTGGTAATGGCGGCTGTACCCACACGAATGCCTGAAGTTACAAACGGTGATTTATCATCAAACGGTACCATGTTTTTATTTACCGTGATATCAGCCTTTACAAGCGCTTGTTCTGCCTCTTTACCTGATACGTTTTTATTGCGTAAGTCAATTAACATCATATGATTGTCAGTGCCTCCAGAAATGATATGATAGCCTTTACTTACAAATGCTTTTGCCATAGCATCCGCATTTTGTTTTACCTGCAATATATAATGTAAAAACTCATCGGTTAACGCTTCTCCAAAGGCGATGGCTTTAGCAGCAATGATATGCTCTAACGGGCCACCTTGATTTCCCGGGAATACCGCTGAATCCAATAACGACGACATTTTTTTTAAACTTCCGTTTTTTAAGGTTTGCCCAAACGGGTTATCAAAATCCTGTCCCATCATAATCATACCTCCACGTGGACCTCTTAAGGTTTTATGTGTAGTGGTTGTTACAATATGACAATGTGGTAACGGATCGTTTAAAATGCCTTTTGCAATCAATCCCGCAGGATGGGAAATATCGGCCATTAATATGGCACCAACGCTATCTGCAATGATTCTGAATCGTTTAAAATCGATATCTCTTGAATAGGCCGATGCACCTGCGATGATTAATTTTGGTTGTTCTTTGGTAGCTATTTCCTGAATTTTATCATAGTTTAAAACACCTGTCTCCTGCTCTACGCCGTAAAACACAGGGTTATACAATTTTCCTGAAAAATTAACCGGGGAGCCATGTGTTAAATGTCCACCATGCGATAAATCGAATCCTAGAATTTTATCACCAGGCGTTAAACAAGCGTGATAAACTGCCGTATTTGCCTGACTTCCAGAATGTGGTTGAACGTTTACATACTCAGCTCCAAACAAGGTTTTTGCTCTATCAATGGCAATTTGTTCCACTTCATCAACTACCTCACAACCACCATAATACCGTTTCCCCGGATAGCCTTCAGCGTATTTGTTTGTTAACACAGAGCCGGCAGCTTCCATAACCTGATTGCTCACAAAATTTTCTGAAGCAATCAATTCAATCCCGTGTAATTGTCTTTCCTTTTCGGCTTGTATAAGTTCAAAAATCTGTTCGTCTCGTTGCATAAGTTTAAATTCTTGTTAAATAATGCCGCAAAAATAACAAATACATTAGTTAAATTGAGCAAAAAACATATATTTACTCGGAAGTTTTTAACCATGTTATCAACGAATAAAAAGAACTTACATTTTAATTGTTTTTTTCTTTTAAAATAAAAAAAATGATTAGGTTTGAATATCAATAATTAATTAATAAACAATAAACGTTATGCCATTAACAGCTAACAATCCAGATAGAAAATCATGGTTACATGTAGACAAAAATTCTGATTTTCCTATACAAAATATTCCGTTTGGGGTTTTCCTTACCCGTGATGACATCATTACCATTGGTACCCGAATTGGAGATACCGCTATTGACTTAGGTGCTTTGCATCAATTGGGTTATTTTGATGGCATTGCTTTAACCGATGATATTTTTCTTCAGGATACGTTGAACGATTTTATTGCTGATGGAAGAAAAACATGGCGAGCCGTTAGAAACCGAATTGCACAGATTTTTGATTCAGAAAACGATACCCTTAAAAATAACCTGAAACACAAAGAAATTGTGTTATTCCGGTTGGATGAAATTGAAATGCAATTGCCTGTACAAATTGGTGATTATACTGATTTTTATTCAAGTATTGAACATGCCACCAATGTGGGCAGTATGTTTAGGGATGCCGATAATGCGTTGTTGCCTAATTGGTTGCACATTCCTGTTGGGTATCACGGACGAAGTTCATCCATAATTCCTTCAGGCATACCAATACACAGACCAAAAGGGCAAACCTTTACTGAAGGGGCTCAAGAACCTGTTTTTGGACCTTCAAAATTAGTGGATTTTGAATTGGAAATGGCCTTTATCACAACCGCAGCAAATGTTTTGGGGGAACCTATCCCCATTGAAGAAGCTGAAGAATATATTTTTGGTTTGGTATTGTTTAATGACTGGAGTGCACGGGATATTCAAAAATGGGAATATGTGCCACTTGGGCCCTTTTTATCAAAGAATTTTGCATCCTCCATTTCACCTTGGATTGTAACTTTAGATGCCCTGGAACCTTTCCGGGTTGAAGGTCCGAAAGCCATAAAACCACAATTGCCTTACTTAAAATATAAAGGCAAGAAAAGTTTTGACGTTCATTTGGAGGTCGCTATTCAACCTCAAGGCGCCAAAGAAACGGTGGTTTCAAAATCGAATTTTAAATACATGTACTGGAATATGTCTCAGCAATTGGCGCATCATACCGTGAACGGTTGCCCGGTAAATTCCGGTGATATGATGGGAAGTGGAACCATTTCCGGACCTACTCCAGATTCATATGGCTCTATGCTTGAGTTAACCTGGAGAGGTGAAAAACCTATTAAAATGAAAGACGGCACCGAACGTAAATTCATCAATGACAATGATACCGTTATCATGCGCGGATATTGCGAAAAAGATGGAACCAGAATAGGATTTGGTGAAGTTTCAACGAAATTATTGCCCATTTTCACCAAAAAATAGCATTTTATAGATACTTTTATACAGTTCGTCGATTTTTTTTATTATTTTTGGGTTTGCCTTTGAAAGGAATTTGCAATAACCCAAATTTAACAAAATGAAAAAAACATTACTCCTTAGCTTTGTTTTGGCAGGTATTATATCATGCAGTACCAGTAAACAAATTGAAAAATCATTAAGTGCCGGCAATTATGACCTAGCTATTTCAGATGCTATTGGTAAATTAAGAACCAATAAAGATAAAAAAGGTAAGACCGATTTTATTGTGATGCTTCATGATGCCTATAACAAGGCTACCGAACGTGATATAAGTAATATCGCATTTCTTAAAAAAGACAACAATCCAGAAAATTACATTCGTATTTATGATGCCTACGTAGGCTTAGATGCAAGGCAAGAGCGCATTAAGCCCCTACTACCTTTATATGTAAATGGTAAACAAGTTAACTTTGATTTCAATAATTACAATAATCAAATTATAAGTTTTAAAAATAATGCTTCAGAGCAACTATATATTAATGCATCGGCGTTTTTAAAATCGAAAAACAAGATGGATTTTAGAATGGCATTTGATATTTTTCAAGATATTGAAGATATAAACCCTAATTTTAAAGATGTGCGTTCCCTTATGGAAGTCGCCCATAATAAAGGAACCGATTTTGTGTTGGTTGACATGATTAATGACACTAGAAAAACCATTCCACAAAGATTGGAGGACGATTTATTGAATTTCAGCACCTACGGACTTAATAATTTATGGATGGTATATCATAACAATGCTATAGATAACGTTAATTATGATTATAATATGCGTGTTAATTTAAGAGATATCAACCTATCACCCGAGCAAATAAAAGAACGCCAGATCATTAAAGAAAAACTAATTACCGATGGCAAACAGGATTTGTTGGATAGCAACGGAAAACAGGTAAAAGATAGCCTTGGCAATGCTATTCAAATAGATAAAACGCTATCGGTTCGTTGCGAGTACTATGAATCTACACAATTTAAATCCGTTCAGGTAACAGGTAATGTAGAATACATTAATTTAAACACCAAACAGTTGGTTGATGCGTTTCCTATTACCAGCGAGTTTGTATTTGAACATGTATTCGCCACTTCAAGAGGTGACAGACGTGCTTTGGAAACTACTTTACTTCCTTTTTTAAATAACCGACAAATACCTTTTCCAACTGAAGAACAAATGATTTATGACACGGGGGAAAATTTAAAACAGCAACTTAAGAATATTATAAATTCATATACGATAAGACAATAAAAAAAATAAAAGAGGCTGTCTAATAAGTCGTTGCGAGTCCCGATAACTATCGGGAGAAGCAATCTGCAAATTGCAAGTAGTTGATTTACGGATTACTTCGAAATAAAAATTTCTCGTAATGACGGTTAATATATACTTTTTAGACAGCTTTTTTTAACCATTAAAGAAATCGGTTCAAATCTACCTCATTAATCGCACCGTGAGATGCATGTGAAACCACAGCTCCATTTTTTATTACCAATAATTGAGGTGATTCATGCATGACTTGAAACCTTATACCAACTTCATTAGAAACTTCTCTATAACTAATCAAATCCAAATAGTATAAATCCAAATCGTTTTCAGTTAAATGATAGGCATCCGTAAACTGATTCATTACCATTCTACTAATACCACAACGGGTAGAATGCTTAAAAATAACTTGTGTTTTCGTAGATGATTTTTTCTTAATATTATCCAATTGAGAAACCTCGGTTAATGCCATCCAAGGCAACACCTTTTTTTCTTTAATTTCAGTTGAATTGTTAAATAGCTTGCTAAATAATCCCATATTTTGTATCTTATATTCTATAAGTCGTGTTATTTTTTAAATCTTACAAACTGACGTAAAGTCGCATTATAACTAAGGTTGACTGACTTTTTGTCTCCTAAAATGCATTGGTAAGATTATTGACCTTAAACAGGTGTAAAGAAAAGCATAAACTATTATGAACTTAAATAATTATACAATAAAATCGCAGGAAACCATTCAGCATGCACAACAACTTGCTCAAAGTTTCGGTCATCAACAAATAGAAAATGAGCATATTTTTAAAGCGCTTTTTGAAGTTGATGAAAACGTATTGCCATTTATTTTAAAAAAATTAAATGTTAATATCAATATGTTAGATCAGGCTATTGATAAACAACTTGAAAGTTTACCAAAAGTTTCAGGAGGTGATATCATGTTCTCCAGGGAAGGTGGAAAAACATTGAATGAAGCGTCTATTATTGCTAAAAAAATGAAGGATGAATTCGTTTCCGTTGAACATTTAATTTTAGCTGTTTTTAAATCGAACAGTAAAGTAGCACAAATGCTAAAAGATCAAGGTGTCACCGAAAAAACTTTGTTAGCCGCTATTAATGAAATACGTCAAGGTGAAAATGTGACTTCGCAAAGTCAAGAGGAAACCTATAACGCACTTAATAAATATGCCAAAAATTTAAATCAACTTGCTAAAGATGGAAAGTTAGACCCGGTAATTGGTCGTGATGAAGAAATACGTAGAATTCTGCAAATTCTCTCTCGAAGAACAAAAAACAATCCCATTTTGGTTGGCGAACCTGGTACTGGAAAAACCGCTATCGCTGAAGGTTTAGCACACAGGATTGTGGATGGCGATATTCCTGAAAATTTAAAAGACAAACAAATATTTGCCTTAGATATGGGAGCCCTTATTGCCGGAGCAAAATATAAAGGAGAGTTTGAAGAACGTTTAAAAGCCGTTATTAAAGAAGTCACCAACAGTGAAGGTGATATTGTTTTATTTATTGATGAAATTCATACCCTTGTTGGCGCTGGTGGCGGTCAAGGTGCTATGGATGCCGCCAATATTTTAAAACCTGCTTTGGCCAGAGGTGAATTACGCGCTATTGGAGCCACAACTTTAGATGAATATCAGAAATATTTTGAAAAAGACAAAGCGCTTGAACGCCGTTTCCAAAAGGTTATGGTAAATGAGCCTGACACAGAAAGTGCCATTTCCATTCTCCGTGGTATTAAAGAAAAATATGAAACCCATCACAAAGTGAGAATTAAAGATGATGCTATTATTGGGGCTGTTGAATTGTCTCAACGCTATATTACCAACAGGTTTTTACCAGATAAAGCCATTGACTTAATGGATGAAGCGGCATCAAAACTTCGTATGGAAATTAATTCCAAACCAGAAGAACTTGATGTTTTAGATAGAAAAATCATGCAATTGGAAATTGAAATTGAAGCTATAAAACGTGAAAAAGATGAAGCTAAATTAAAAATATTACGTTCAGATTTAGCGAATATCAAAGAAGATCGCAATGAAGTCTACACCAAATGGAAAAGCGAAAAAGATGTTGTTGACCATATTCAAAATATAAAAACGGATATTGAAAACTTCAAAATAGAAGCAGAACGTGCAGAACGTGATGGTAATTATGGAAAGGTGGCCGAATTACGCTACGGAAAAATTAAAGTAGCCCAAGAGAATTTAGAAAAACTTCAAAAAGAACTTCAAGACAATCAATCTGGAACTTCATTGATAAAAGAAGAAGTAACATATGATGATATTGCTGAAGTTGTTGCTAAATGGACAGGAATCCCAGTTGTTAAAATGATACAAAGTGAACGTGAAAAATTGCTGAAACTTGAAGAAGAATTGCACAAACGTGTTGTGGGTCAAGAAGAAGCTATTGTAGCTGTAAGTGATGCTGTAAGAAGAAGCCGTGCGGGGTTACAAAACCCAAAAAAACCTATAGGCACATTTCTGTTCTTAGGAACTACAGGCGTTGGTAAAACAGAGTTAGCTAAAGCTTTAGCTGAATATTTGTTTGATGATGAAAATGCCATGACACGTATTGATATGAGTGAATATCAAGAACGTCATGCCGTGAGCAGATTGGTTGGTGCGCCTCCAGGATATATTGGTTATGAAGAAGGTGGGCAACTGACTGAGGCAGTGCGTAGAAAACCATATTCTGTTGTATTACTTGACGAAATTGAAAAAGCACATCCTGATACCTTTAATATTTTATTACAAGTATTGGATGAAGGCAGGTTAACTGATAATAAGGGTCGTGTTGCCGATTTTAAAAACACCATTATTATCATGACCTCTAACTTGGGAAGCAATCTTATTCATGATCGTTTTGAAGCCACCAAAGATATAGAATCAGCCATTGAAGCTGCCAAAATTGATGTTTTAGGCTTATTAAAACAAACCATAAGACCCGAGTTTTTAAATAGAATTGATGATACCATCATGTTCACTCCTTTAAGTAAAGAAAATATCATTGCCATTGTTGGGTTACAAATAAAAGCTATTACAAAAATGATTGAGAAACAAGGGATAACATTTGGTGCCACCCCTGAAGCAGTGGCCTATTTAGCATCAAAAGGGTTCAATCCAGAATATGGTGCCCGTCCCGTAAAACGAGTTATTCAAAAAGAAGTTTTAAATGCACTTAGTAAAGAAATATTAGCAGGAAAAGTAACTACAGACAGTGTTATTTTGCTGGATGCCTTTGATGATGAATTGGTTTTCAGAAATCAAGGAAATTTAATATCGCATGAAATTTAACAAATAAACTTTAAAACTGTAAAATAATCTCAAAAGAGAGCCTTAAAACCAGTTAGTTAACTTAAAAGCTATGTTCATGTTTCCATGTGAGGAAAGAAGATGAACATTGCTTTTTTGTTAAATTTTTCACATTAAATACTTTTCAAAACAATAAAAATGCAATTTTTGCATTAAATATTTGAATTTATTTTATAAATTTGAGCGTTCTTTAAGTTCTAAATGCCCTCTCAGAATTTAATTTACACTTCCCTCTCCAGTTTATAAAATAATACAAGTTAACTCAAAAAAAACCTACTTAACATGGAGATCAACTCATATCTTGATTTTACCCTTTTAAATTCATCTGCAACTGAACGTGACATATTGGACTTATGCAATGACGCTATGACTTCAGATGTTTATTCTATAAACATAAATAGTTATTATGTGCCTTTTGCCAAAAAATTATTAAATAAATCAGCCATTAAAATTTGCTCTGTTGTAGGTTTTCCTTTAGGAGCCATGTCCACTCAGTCCAAAGCTTTTGAAGCAAAAAAAGCGGTTGAAAATGGAGCTGATGAAATTGACATGGTCATCAACATTGGGTTCCTTAAAAGTAAAAATTATTTAGCCGTTTTAAAAGATATTATTGATGTAAAGCTTGCTATAAATGGGAAGCCGTTAAAAGTGATTATTGAAATAAGCGAATTGTCAAAAAACGAAATTATTAAAGCCTGTGAAATTTGCGTAGATGCAAAAGCAGATTATATTAAAACTTCAAGTGGTTTATCAAATAGTGGGGCTACATTAACTGCTGTGAAAATCATAAAGAAAACAGTAAGAGACAGGATTAAAATTGTTGCCGCTGGCGGAATAAACACTATTGAATTAGCCAAAAAATATATCAATGTAGGTGTTCATAGAATAAGCACAACATCTGATATAAAATTTTCAAAAAATCAATTATCTTCAGAAACATTTTAAGAAAATAATCCGTTATTAAAGTCTCCTGCTTTTTAAAATAATAAGCTATTCAAATTAATATTTTAGAGGCATTGTTGTATCTTTATAGCACTATTCTTTTAATTTATTATTCTAAATGAAGCTCAATCAATATATTGACCACACCCTTTTAAAAACCACAGCAACCAAAAAAGAGATCATTCAACTATGTGACGAAGCTAAAACATTTAAGTTTTTCTCTATTTGCGTAAATAGCTGTTATGTATCATTAGCCAAAGAACATTTAAGAAATTCAGATGTAAAAATATGTAGTGTCATAGGTTTTCCTTTAGGAGCCATGTCAACAAAAGCTAAAGTCTCTGAAGCAAAAGTGGCATTATCAGATGGTGCCGATGAAATTGACATGGTGATGAATATTGGCTTTTTAAAAAGCAAGGATTATGAAAATGTGCTGAAAGATGTGGAAGCCGTTAAAAATATCATGCCTAATAATATTTTAAAAGTGATTTTAGAAACCTGTTATCTTGAAGACACTGAGATTTTAAAAGCAAGTGAACTGGCCATTAAAGGTGGTGCAGATTTTATAAAAACATCCACTGGTTTTGGAACCAGGGGTGCTTCAGCGGAAGATATTAAATTAATGAAAAGTGTAGCCAAAGACACGACTAAAATAAAAGCATCAGGTGGCATAAAAGACACTGAAACTGCCTTAAAATATATTGATCTTGGTGCTCAAAGGCTAGGGACCTCTTCTGGAATAGCCATCATGAAAGGCGAAAAATCCAATTCAAATTATTAATCAAACTAACATTTAACACAATAAAATGAGTGTACATATAGAAGCCAAAAAAGGCGAAATCGCTGAAACTATTTTACTTCCTGGAGACCCTTTACGGGCCAAATGGATTGCCGAAACATTTTTTGAAAAGCCGGTGTGTTTTAATAATGTAAGAGGCATGTTAGGGTTTACGGGCTCTTATAAAGGAAAACGTATTTCAGTTATGGGAACAGGCATGGGTGTACCCAGCATTTCTATTTACGCACATGAGCTTATTACCGAATATGGTGTTAAAAATTTAATACGGGTAGGTAGTGCCGGCTCTTATCAATCTTATGTAAAAATAAGGGACATTGTTTTAGCTATGGCAGCCTCATCAAACTCTGGAATTAATGAACTTCGATTTGGAGGTGCAGACTATGCTCCTACTGCCAATTTTGAATTATTTCAAAAAGCTGTTGATGCCGCTAAATCTAAAAAAATAGCTATAAAAGCAGGTAATATATTTACATCTGATGAATTTTATGCTGATGATTTTGAGTCTTATAAAAAATGGTCGAAATTTGGAGTGCTTTGTGTTGAAATGGAATCTTCTGGATTGTATACGGTTGCTGCCAAATATAACGCGAAAGCTTTAAGCATTTTAACTATTTCAGATTCTCTTGTAACAGGCGAAAGGGTAAGTACAGGAGACAGGGAAAAAACCTTTAATGAGATGATTGAGATTGCTATTGAATTGGCTTAAATGAAATACACAACACTTTTTGCCATATTATCCATTTTTTTATTAATTTCTTGTGGACAAAAGTAACAAAATTCTGAAATAAAAGATTCAGCTGTTATGTCAACATATTATTTCATAAGACATGCCGAAAAAGATAGAAGTGATTCGTTAAATCAAAATCCGCATCTGTCTAATGAGGGATATGAACGTGCAGAGCGTTGGAATCAAGTATTTAAAAACATAACCTTTGATGCTGTTTATTCAACCGATTTTAACAGAACCAAAGAAACGGCTCAACCTACCGCCATTAAAAATGAGCTCCAATTAACCATTTATGACCCAAAAACCTTGGATGTTTCAAATTTTTTAAGCATGACTAAGGGAAAAAATATTTTAGTGGTTGGTCACAGCAACACCATTCCTACTTTGGTAAATGCAATTCTAGGAAGTGAAAAATACAAGGCCATTGATGATTCAAATAATGCGAATTTATATATAATTACCCTTACTGGAGATTTAAAATCAGATGTGCTTTTAGAGATTAATTAGATACTGAATTTAAAGCGTAAATAGCAAAACTACCTAGCCAGTGCCCGCCTTCATAATTATTATCGACAATACCTGGTAACGAATAATTAATATGTTGATTCGCAATATTTTTTAAATGATTGTATTCAGGAAGTCCTTCAGCTATTTTATTCAGACTCCAGGCACGAGAAAAATTGACCCCATCCAAATGAACCAAATTCCCATCTGTTCTATCTGATACTTTTCCGGGTTCCAAAGCATAATTTTTGACTTTAAGTTGAGGCAAAAAGGCATCTAACCATACTTTAAAATCAGCAGTTGGTAAAACCCTTTTCATTAAAGCGGCCTCCTCTAAACATGGCGATAAAAAATCGAAACCACTAGGTTCCCATGTCATGGGGCAGTTTATGTCTTTCAAATAAAAATCCTTTGCACGTTGTTCTATTAACGATTTCAATTCAGAATGATCTACCAAATTGGCATAATCCCATGCAAAACTTAAACCAAATGCCGTATTAGGATGTTCACCAACCCGAATGGGGTAATTTAATTTTGGCAAAAACGCCATATACTTTTCAATGATTAAATCGGTTAATGGTTGAAGATTGGTTTCCAATTCCCTGGCGGTAGGATTATCCCAAGTATGTAATTCTTCAGCTAGTTTTAATAACCATGCCCAACCATAGGTACGTTCGTAAGATTTATTATGCTCTCCATAAAAATAAGCCACTTCCGTTTCTATATTTTCTTTGGATATATTTTGTAGTAGTTTTTGCTTAATTTCCTCGGAATGATCCATATCTGGAAATTGTTTAAGCAAACTCACCAAGCTCCAATGCCCATGAACGGATGAATGCCAGTCAAAGCAACCATAAAATGCCGGATGCAGTGTTTTTGGCGATTGCAAATCATCATCACTTCCTAAAGTTTGTGACAACCTATTTGGGTATTCGGTAGTCATGCAATGTAAAGGTAATTGTGCTAAACGGTTGGATTCCTCTAAATTCAAAATAGGGATTTTTTCTTTTTGAACTTCTAGGATAGCTTCTGTTTCTTCTTGCTTAGTGGAATTGTTACAATTAAAAATAAAAAGTGATAGCAGTAAAATGATTGATTTTTTCATGTTATAAATTTAGAATTAAATCTTTTAAAGCAAAATGAATTTAAAGAAATTGAGATAGTTAAAGCTAGTATGTTTTAAGTTTATGATTTCTTATTCAAAACGTCACGAGCGTGGACGCTCGTGATTGCGGATTATATATTCCATTTAATTCCTACTGTTGGACGAATTTTAAATTCAGAAATTCCCACAAAATTGTTTGACAATTCTACTTCTCCTCCGATCGAAAAACTTTTGTTTAAATGATACCAAAGTTGGGGTTCCGAAAGAAATACCGTATTTTCTGATAATCCGTTTTCTGTCCAAACATCAGCAAAACCACTAAAAGTTAATTTATTTTCAATTAAATTAACATACCAAGTTCCCGTAATTTGAAAATTTCCTTTATCAGCATCTTTGATTGCTTTATATCCGGCATAGGTTGAATATCCCCATTTAGCAGTTCCTTTAGCATAGTTTAATCCAAAAATCCAGGCATTATTTATGGTATATCCTCCTTGTCCAACACCAGTTTCAAAAGTTCCTAATCCACCGTTGTATTCTACATGAACACCTATTGGCATCTTTTCTGTTTTTAGTACCCGTGCAAATTCATAATAACCCTGATTTATTCCTGATTTAGCATCATAATCAAAATCTATAAATGTATATGTATTTCCGTATTTATCTACTTTAAAAAGCTCGAAAGTGGTGGTTAAATAACCTCTTTCAAAATCATTATGCAATTGGAAATTTTGAGCACTAACAGCCATAAAAATAAAAAACGCTGAAATAGATAGTATTTTTTTCATTAATATAAGGTGTATAGCAAAAATAATATTAAGTGTTTTAATAATCTCTTTAGCTACATTTCACTTATTAACTAACACTCTTTATTTATTATCTACGTCAACCTCGTGACGTAAAAGATTGGTTTTTAATTTTTCTTGAAGAGATTCCTGCCTTCGCAGGAATTTGTTACCCCAACCACCCTTCTCTATCCAATCTTCTATATTGAATAGCTTCACTAATATGTGAACCATTCACGTCTTCTACACCTTCTAAATCTGCAATAGTGCGTGATACTTTTAAAATACGGTCATACGCTCTGGCTGAAAGATTCAAACGCTCCATGGCAGTTTTTAATAACTGTTTAGAAGCTTCATCCAACACACAATATTTACGAATTTGTTTGGTATTCATTTGTGTATTGTAATGTACCACATCACTTTCCTTAAACCCTTCGGTTTGAATTTTTATGGGGGTAGCGGGGGAATATTCTTTTGCAAAAATTTGACAAAAATTATTCGTAATCATTTTCTCTTAAACTCCAAATTTCATGAATTGGGTCTCCTTTACTCGAAAAGCCTTTGTGGTGCCAATTGCTATCTACTAAATTAAAGTCAAACGATAAATGCAATCCTACTTTAGAGTCATCTCTTGAAAAGAATTCTATGTTTTCTGTATACTTTCCGTCTATAGTAGTGTAAGTTCCGCCTCCTGTTCCCATAAATTGTTTAGTTTCCGTATTATAAGCAATCCATTGAAATCGAGTTCCAGATAATATTTTCATGGTTTTTCTCGGTCCGCTAGTATCCCGTAATTGCTCTTCGCCATCTCTAAATCTGCCTGACATTAACCACGCACCTTGTAGTTTCCCGGGGTTTCCACTATCAATTCTTTTCATGTCCATATCGTCCCCAACAATGGATATGATTGAATCATTTATTGTTAATTTAAAACTTATTTCACTGCCTACACGCTCAGGGTTTCTAGTGTCAAATTCAACTTTTTCGGTCATGGTATCTCCTTCTGATTTCCATGTTCCTCCATTCGTATAAATAAACTTACCTGTATCTGCATTGTAGGTTGTTATTACTTGATATCCATCAGCAAATATGACAACACTTTTTAATTTTTCTCCTTCTTCCGAAGTATCATATCTTTCCCATGCCCCTATATAACTTTGCGGTTTTACGCTTATTGACAAAAAAATGCAAACCAGTAAAAAAAATATTTTTTTCATTTTTTTAAAAATTAAATTATAGAAATGTTTGTAACTATCCAGGTTGCAATTTAGCAATAGTTTTAAAAGCGTCCAATATGTTTTGTCCGTTTTTAATGCAGGTATCGGTTACCGAGCGGATGATAGCATAGACTTGAGCTCCATCTTCGGTTTTGAACTGGCCAGACACTTTTTGTTTGACTTTAACGTTTCTGATTGCTCTTTCCGATGCGTTATTGTCAGGGGGCACTTGACAATGGTAGAGAAAAGTAAGAATATATTTCCTGTGCTTTAGCATTCGTTTATGAAATGCACTTAATTTTTTCTTGTTTTAAGGCAGTGGTTTTTGCAATAAAGCATCTAAACTCTCAAGTATTTTACCTCTTTCAGATATTGGATTGTTATATTGATTTGGGGCTAAATTTTTCTTGAGTTCTAAAGCTTCATACAATATTTTTTTAAAGTCTGTTGCCCCGCTACCGCGAGCGTTCCGCCAGTGACGTCAAAGATTAGTTTTAACTTTGTTAAAAAGATTCCTGCCTTCGCAGGAATTCTAACCTAACCAACCTTCTCTATCCAAACTTCTATATTGTATAGCTTCACTAATATGTGATCCATTGACTTCTTCAATACCTTCTAAATCAGCAATAGTGCGCGATACTTTTAGAATACGATCATACGCTCTGGCTGAAAGATTCAAACGCTCCATGGCAGTTTTTAATAACTGTTTAGAAGCTTCATCCAACACACAATGTTTTCTAATTTGTTTGGTATTCATTTGAGCATTGTAATGCACTGTTTTAGAGGCTTCAAAGCGTATGGTTTGTAATTCTCTGGCGGCAGTTACCCGTTTTCTAATATCTACCGAAGTTTCCCCTTTTCTGTCCTCCGATAATTTTTCAAATGGAACGGGGGTTACTTCAATATGAATATCAATTCTATCCAACAATGGCCCGGAAATTTTACTTAAATAGCGCTGCATTTCTGCCGGACTTGAGGTTTTAGGAGCATCTGGATCATTAAAATAACCACTTGGACTTGGGTTCATACTTGCTACCAACATAAAACTGCTCGGATAGGTCACTGTAAATTTTGCCCGTGAAATGGTCACTTCCCGGTCTTCTAAAGGCTGACGCAATACTTCTAAAACCCCGCGTTTAAACTCAGGTAATTCATCTAAAAACAAAACGCCGTTATGTGATAAAGATATTTCCCCAGGTTGCGGGAATGCCCCACCACCAACAAGTGCAACATCTGAAATAGTATGATGAGGACTCCTAAAAGGGCGTTGTGCCATTAAACCAGTATGGGCTTTAACACGCCCAACTACAGAATGAATTTTAGTGGTTTCTAAAGCTTCATGTAGCGTCATGGGTGGTAAAATACTTGGTAAACGTTTTGCCAACATGGTTTTTCCGGCTCCCGGTGGTCCTATCAAAATAATATTATGTCCGCCAGCTGCCGCAATTTCCATACAGCGTTTAATACCTTCTTGTCCTTTAACATCTGAAAAATCATGCTCTGGAAAATCCAGGTTTTTCTCAAACTCTTCACGGGTGTTTATAATGGTTTGATGCAAAGGGATGTTACTATTAAAAAAATGTATAACCTCTTGTATGTTATCAATACCGTAAACTTCCAGTTCATCTACAATGGCCGCTTCTTTCGCATTTTGAGATGGTAAAATAAAACCTTTGAATCCTTCTTCCCTTGCTTTTACAGCTATTGGCAGCGCCCCTTTTATAGGTTGTAAACTACCATCCAGTGAGAGTTCACCCATGATGATATAACGCTCTAAATCTTCAGCTTGAATTTGTTTGGAAGCCGCCAAAATCCCCATAGCCAACGTTAAATCATAGGCACTTCCTTCCTTTCTTAAATCAGCAGGCGCCATATTAATGGTAATCTTTTTACCGGGAATTTTGAAGCCGTTATTTTGAAGTGCCGCCGCAATACGGTAATTACTTTCTTTTATGGCATTATCAGGCAATCCTACTAAATGATAACCTATTCCGCCATCAACATTAACCTCAACGGTAATGGTGGTTGCCTCAACACCAAATACAGCGCTTCCAAATACTTTTTTTAACATAATAATTGTTTACCGTTTAAATGTAAGAAAAGTATTTTTAAACCAATAAAACTTAATAAATTAATGATGCTTCTTATACAACTCTTCATAATCAGTTAAGGTATCAATATCACTTGTCAGGTTAATTCCATTGAGAGATATCACCTCATTTGAATATTTTTGTATCAACTTTTTTGCTCCTTTATCATCTTTTAGTTGCAGTAAATCTTCAAAATAAGTTTTATTAAAAATAGCAGGAACTCCAAACCTTTTATTCTGATATAAGGTGCAAATAATTTTATTGGTATTTTGACTTCGAATGCTGGTCAATTCTTTTAAAAAATTAGAGTCAATAAGTGGCTGGTCTGCTAACATAATTAGGACACTTTCAATATTTGGAAAAGATTCTTTTATGTAATTAACACCAACAACTATTGAGCTTCCTAAGCCATTTTTCCAATTTTCATTAAATAAAACCGCGATATCATCTGTTTTGATATTTCGTTCAATTTTTTCAAAATTAGCACCTAAAACAAGTACGTTTTCTGAATTAACTTCATTCACTACATTAATGGTGTGTTGTAAAAGATTAGTCCCTTTCCATTTTAGTAATTGCTTTGGAACACCCATTCTGGATGAATTGCCTGCTGCAAGTATTAATACCGCTAATTTTGACAATAGGAAATAATTTAGTTTAAATATGAATTCTACCTAATTTCTCTTTTAAAGACATAGGTACTTGGTTTCTGACAACCGATAAAATCTCTGATACAATGGAAATTGCTATTTCTTGAGGTGTTTCTGCACCTATATTTAATCCTGCGGGTGCATAAATATTTTCAACAAATATTTCTTCAACGTCAGGACAAAACTCTAAAAATTGCGATAATAGTTTTTCTCTTCTTTTTGATGGACCAAGCACCCCAAGATAAGCTGGCTTTGAATCTTTCAAATCAATTAAAGACTTCAAGTCATTTGAAAAATTATGAAACATTAAAACAATGGCTGTTTGCTTATCAATTGATTGGGACTCCAATATATTTGAAGAATTAGAAAAAAATGCTGTGGCTCCTGGAAAATCCAAAATTGATTTAGATTCTAATGGACCTGATATCACAGTGACTTCCCACCCATTATAATTTGCTAGTTTACACAACTCAACAGCGTCATGTTCAGCTCCGAAAATCATTAACTTAAAACAAGGTTTCAAAGTTTCTTTAAAAATCAATCTATTATTGTTTTCTTCTAGCTTTTTTGAGATTGCATTACTTTCTCCATTTAAATATACAATCGAACCTATTTCATCACTTTCACCAATATCTTTTGTAAAATATGACTTAATTTGAAAAGAATTTCTATTCTTTAACACCTTAGGAAATTGTTTTATAAATTTTGAATCCGGATTGAAAGGTTCTAACAAAATATAAAGAATACCCTCACATCCCAATCTATATCTCCCGTCATAAGTCATCATTTTAGATTTACCTGTTTTAAAAACAGATTCTGATTGACGAAGAATATCCTTTTCTACACAACCACCACTAACAGCACCAATCATTTTTCCGTTTTCAAGAATTAGCATTCTAACTCCCGGTTTTCTATAGGAAGACCCTTCTAGATCAACTACAGTAGCTAAAACAGAATTTAAACCTTGTTTTACTGCCAAAAGATGACTTTTAACTATTGTTTTGAATTCATGCGTCATAAAATCAATCTTTTAATTAATTTTTTAACCAAGCAGCTTTTCTGTTTTAATTTGGTTTGCAAACGGTTGCCTTGTTAAGCGCTGTCCTGTTGCTTTATATAACGCATTTGCCAATGCTCCAATAGCCGGTGGTAATCCTGGTTCACCCAATCCTGTTGGTGCAATTTCATTTTTAACAAAGAAAACCTCTATTTCTTCGGGGGCCTGAGAATGTCTCATTAATTGATATCTATCAAAATTCGTTTCATTAACTGCGCCGTTATTAAAAGTTAATTGGCTGTACATTGCGTGACCAATCCCATCTATAACGCCTCCTTGAACCATATTTTTGGCAGCATCTTTGTTTACTACAATTCCGCAGTCAACGGCACACCAAACTTTTTTAACTTTTGGTTGACCATTTTCCATAACCATATCAACAACTTCTGCAACATAAGAGGAATGACAAAAATATGCCGCAACACCACGATAAACTCCAGGTTTTTTTTCGCCCCAATTAGATTTTTCCTTAACCACTTTCAATACACCTGCATAGCGGTCAGCCTCATAGTCATGTTTTTCACCCACTGGATTTTTAATTGCGCGATCAAACAATTCCAAACGGAAATCTATGGGATCCTTTCCCGCCAATTCTGCCACTTCATCAAGAAATGATTGCTCAGCTCCGGCAGTAAAGTGAGACCTTGGTGCTCTCCAAGCACCTGTTGTAACATTGGTATTTCCACTAATATCTTCAGCTGAATAATTATCAACAGTACCAGCTGGGAATCGATCAGGAAACACCGAACTTTCCGGTAATCCTGTACCTTTAACTGAAAAAGCAATCAGATTGTTATTTTCATCCAATCCGGCTTTATAATTGGATAAATACGCTGGTCTGTACGTACCTTGACTCATGTCATCTTCTCTTGTATAAATAAGTTTAACCGGAGCTCCTATTTTTTTAGAAATAGCTGCAGCTTCCACACCAAAATGCACATAGAGTCTTCTACCAAAACCGCCACCAATTCTGGTCATATTAACGGTAATGTTTTCAACTGGTAAGTTTAAAAATTTAGCCACAGAACCCTCAAGTGCTTGAGGTGTTTGGGTAGGTCCAATTAGTTCAGCAGAATCTTCTTTAACATTGGCGAAAAAATTCATTGGCTCCATAGTATTATGGGCAAGGAATGGAGAACTATAAGTACGCTCAATAACTTTAGCTGCCTTTTTAAAAGCCTCATCTGGCTTACCATCTATTCTGCTTTTTAGAACTTTACCAGATAAAAGGGCATTTTCCATATTAATCATATGCATTTCTGAATTTTCCAATGCACTTACAACCTCATAATTAGCTTTAATTGCTTTTTTGGCTTTCATTAATTGCCATGTTGAATCCCCTACGATAGCAATAAGTTGCAGAAATCCTTTTTCATCAGACCAACTTGGATCCTGAATGGTAGTATCAATAATAAATGCATCTTTTACTCCTGGCATTTTTTTTATTTCTTCCTCATTGAAGTCCTTCACCTTCATACCAAAAGCAGGCGGATGTTGAATCACGGCTAATTGCATCCCTTCTCTTTTGAAATCTAATCCGAAAAGTGACTTGCCAGTGATAATTTTCATACCATCAACATTTTTGACACTTGTTCCTATTAATTTAAAGTCCTTAATTTCTTTTAGCTCAACTTCTTCAGGTACTTCAATTCCTACGGCTTTTGAAGCTATTTCTCCATAAGTAATTGTTCTTGTTCCATTTTTTTCTTTGATAACGCCTTGATTAACACTTAAATCTGAAACAGATAAGCCCCATTCTTTTGCAGCTGCCTCCAATAACATTCTTCTACCAGCAGCACCAGCCATTCGCAGGGCATTCCAACTTAACTTAATAGAAAGGCTACCTCCTGCAAATTGATTTTGATAGAATCCGGTATTCAAAGGAGCTTGTTCAACCACCACATTTTTCCAATCTACATCTAGTTCTTCAGCTACAATCATTGGCATTGAGGTCCTTACATTTTGACCAATCTCAGGATTAGGTGAATATATGGTAACCATGCCAGTATCACCTATTTTGATATAGCCATTTATTTCAAACCATTCTTTTGGAACTGCTATTTCTTTGGTCTCTGTTTTTGAAATGCATCCGGTTAACCAGCTAAATCCAATAAGCATACCTCCACCTGCTGCTGCAGACACCTTCAAAAACGAACGACGGTTATATTGTGTTTTTATTGTTGTCATGACTTCTTAGTTTATTGTTTTGATGCAGTTTTGATTGCTTGTTTTATTCTAATATAAGTTCCACACCTACAAATATTTCCATTCATAGCGGCATCAATATCTGTATCTGTAGGATTCGGATTGTTTTTAAGTAATGCAGCGGCAGACATTATTTGTCCACTTTGACAATAGCCGCATTGTGGAACATCATGTTCAATCCATGCTTTTTGAACAGGGTGATTTCCTTCTTTTGAAAGTCCTTCAATAGTCACAATATCCATACCTTGTAATTGAGAAACTTGTAACGAACAACTTCGTAAAGCATTACCGTTTACATGAACAGTACAAGCACCACATTGTCCTATACCACAACCGTATTTAGTTCCTACAAGATTAATTTGGTCTCTTAAAACCCATAGCAAAGGCGTATCAAAATCGGCTTCAACAGTATGGATTTCTCCATTGATTTTTAAATTATACGTTGGCATATTTTTTATATTAATTCAAATTAAAACTAAATTTTATAAATATTTGATGATCCTATAAAAATAAGAAAAAATAAAACACAATGTTTTGTTTAATAAATAATTATGGAATTGTCAATGTAAATTTTAACGCCCTGTGCTCATCATAATACACGTTTTTTTTGTCCACAAAACCGACATGCCCTCCATATTTTGGCATTTCCAAATATAAGTTCGGGTTAGCTTTGGCTTGTTTAACAGGGTAACATTCATGAGATAAAAAAGAATCGTTCAAAGCGTTAACTATAAGTGATGGCGTTTTGATATTTGGCAGAAATTGCAAACAACTGCACTTTTCATAATAATCCGATGCGTTTTTAAATCCATGAGCTTTTGACGTATAAACGTTATCAAAATCATATAAGGTTTTAATAGAATTGACAGCTTCTAAACTTAGCATGTCTGAGAACTGTTGCTGTTTAATTTTTAACCTATCAACCAAATGTTTTTTAAACCGGTCATGGTATAAGCTATTTTCAAAGGAATGTAATTTTTTTGCTGAACCTGCTAATGAGCACGGAACTGAAACAGCTACAACAGCCTTAATTTGAGAAGGAACATGATCTCTTTCCCCTAAATATTTCAAAACCATATTGCCCCCAAGGCTAATGCCTTTAATATATATTTCGCTATAGTCTTTTGTGCTTAAAATATGGGCAATGACAGCTTCTAAATCTTCTGTGGCACCTGAGTGATACGACCTGAATTTAAGATTCGGAGTTCCGCTACAACCTCTAAAATTTACACAAACAGCATCCACTTTATTTTTATTAAAAAATTTTGCAGTTCCTGTCATATAAGGGCGTTGAGCATTGCCTTCAAGACCGTGAAGCAAAATAATGACCTTTTTTGTTTTTTCTTCGGAAAAACTCCAATCTAAATCAAGAAAATCATTATCAGGTAAGGTAATCTGTTCCCGTTTTTGTTCAACACCTTTGACACGTCTGATTAATCCGGCATAAACCGTTGAAAAATGCCCGTTTTTAAACGGGAATGGCACATTATAAGTACTATCTATTATGGGCATAAAAATGAAAAGAATAAACTAGTGTCATGTCAATCTTCATATGACGGATAAAGCCTT
>TARA_R110002050_G_scaffold299955_1_pt1 | contig 37954 bp, 34 predicted proteins | sample TARA_R110002050 | Tara Oceans TARA_R110002050 (sample SAMEA4396988) | marine metagenome | biome: Polar Biome; feature: [DCM] deep chlorophyll maximum layer (ENVO:01000326); material: water (ENVO:00002006), including particulate matter (ENVO:01000060) such as... | depth 25 m
TATAGATTTGGATAGCTCCAAATGGTCCAGTACTAATTGCAATTAAATATAATACAACCTACCGGCCAATCTAGTATATATTATTATAACCAACTAGCGATCTCGAAATGGGTCCCTAGTTGGTTTTTAATTTTGTCTTAAGTATTGTGTAAATACTTCCATAATTTCTGATTAGCCTTTATGAAGACATTTTATATGGCCTTACTCACTTTCAACGAATACAAAAAGGTTTTTGCCATAGTTGATTTTCAAGAATTAATGGAGTGGATTTAAATTATTACGAATTACCAGAGCACTATTGCTTAAAACAACTTCAAAACCCAAAGGGCAACATATTTTCGTTACATAGATACCTTAAAACAAAATAGCGTATAAAACTATTGGTCTGATATGAAAGTCTCTGCAAAACTTTTTCACCCAATAAAAAACGAATATTTTTTGTTTAAAACACCTTACCATCCCAATACCACAAATACACTCTTCTTCCTATTTTAGGCCATTAAATTAGAATGATATCCAAACAATAGTCCAGATCTCCGACCTATTCATTAAAAAGTAAAATTACAGTTCAACGTTTTTTTTGGTCAAGTCTATAGGTTTATTTCTTTATGTAAAACAAAAATGCCAATTTTACTGCGTAAATCGGAAATAACACTATTCTAAAAATTCCAGTAATTTAGCGTATTTAATTATGTTTTTAAACACCTTCAATAAAATGACCCAAGCTTTACATGCATTGTCTTTTACAAAGCCGTGCATACTTTGAGACATAATGGTACTATGACATACATTTACAATCTTAAAAATCGCCTAAAGAACAGTAAGTTGGTCAATGATTCTTTCTGGGCTATTTTTGGAAATGTCTTGGGAAAGGGACTGTCACTACTTACGGTTATTATAATTGCAAGGATTTTAGGCAAAGAAGTGTACGGGGAGTACGGAATTGTAAATGGCACAATAGCCTCCATTTTGATCTTCACTAATTTTGGACTTAACTACACCTCAACCAAATATATCGCCGAATATAAAACTACAAAACCGGAATTATTATCACAAATAATTAAATCTTGCCGGCAATTAACGTTATTTTTTAGTGGATTTGCCACTTTGGTTTTATTCCTAGGGGCAGAATATATAGCAACTCATTTACTTAATTTACCCAAGTTATCTTTTTTTCTGCGTTTAATCTCAATTAATATTTTAGTTGGATCCCTATGCAGGACCCAAGAAGGCATACTTGCCGGTTTGGGAAAGTTCAAGGTTTTGGCCAAGATCAATACTATTATAGGTATTGGGAACTTTTTGATGGGTGTGGTCTTAACATATGTTTATGGACTAACAGGGGCATTCATATCTTCAATCTTTTTACAAATTCTATCTTATTTTCTTCTCAGGTACAACATTGTGAAAAATGTGGTACCTGTGGATAAAGAAATAAAAACGAAAATATCTTTACGAGAAATACTTAAATTCTCTACACCTGTTGCCTTGCAAGAAGCGTTTTACTCAATTATTACTTATTCAACAGGTTTATTATTGGTTCAATTATCAACTTATGGAGAGGTTGGACTAAGTTCTGCTGCCGTTTATTGGAGTGCCATAATACTATATATCCCCGGGATTTTAAGAAATGTTATACTGTCTCATTTATCTGCCACCCTGGGCAACAATAAGGCTAGATTAAGAATATTGAGATTGATTTTAATATTCAATTTTTGTGTAACTCTTTTACTTTCATTAACCGTATATTTCCTATCGGACTACATAGTAGCCTTTTATGGGGATAATTTCTCCGGATTAAAATTTGTTTTAAATATTTCCGTATTCACCACTATTTTTTCAAGCATGAGTAACGTCTATGCCCAGGCCTATATGTCGGAGAATAAAAATTGGCTCATGTTGTTCTTTAGAATTATTAGGGATGGCTCTATTTTTGGAATCGCCTATTTTTTGCTAACACAAAATGGAGGAATCGATGGTGCATTATCGTTGGCAAAAAGTTCTCTTTGGGCCAATATACTGTTCTTGATTTTGATAGCTGGATTTTATGAATTGATTATTAACAAAAACAAATCATCGACATGAAAAGATTGATTTTTATAATTTCTTTTTTTGTTTATAGCGGTTATTATGCAGGCCTTGCATTTATATTCTCCTTTAATCTTAGTTCGTTATCAAGGTTCTATTCCGTTCCGCTCAGAGTAGTAATGGCCTTAATTATGTTGGCTATCATTCATCGATTTAGGAAGCGTTTAGTGCAAAATACGAATGCACATTATGCCATCCTATTCATTGTCTTTTGGATTTTTTATACAGTAAAGGTGCTATTTACGGAATCCACTACTTCAAGTCATGAGCTGGCAAGAATATGGATCGAGTATCCACTTTATGCTTTGTTGTATGTAGTAATTCCGTTTATGGCCTATTATTCCATAGATATAAAAAAATACCAAAAAGATATTATAAACGGCTTTATATCCTCTGGATTCATACTGGGACTGGTAAGCCTATACCTATATGGCAAGTTTTTGGCCCAGGGGATCGGTCGCCTTAATCTGGTTAGTTACCAGACCGGGGAAGAAGTTCTTAACCCATTGGCACTGTCCTATGCAGGTGTCTTGACCATCGTATTGTGCATTTATAGATTGTTGATCCTAAAAGAAAGGAGGAAGCTGCAAATAGTGTATTTAATCTCCACGATTATATTGTCCTTTATATTGTTCCTACTCGGATCATCCAGAGGATCTGTGATTGCTATTATGTTAACCTTACCTGTTTTTATTGCCTATAGCGGAGTGAAACAAAAATTCAAATTTATTACAGTTTCCATTTTGTCGATCCCCATAATTATATGGGCCATGGAAGCAAGTGGCAGTAGTCTATTTGAAAGGATGGGCAACACCGTTGAAGACAAAGGGGGAGGTAGGGAATCTCTTTGGGCCAATGCTTTCTCTCATTTTTTGGAAAATCCCATATTTGGAGGTAAAATTGAAATCGGCGGTATTTATCCCCATAATTTCATCCTAGAAATACTAATGTCTACTGGATTGCTTGGTATAATCTTGTTTATGACCGTTCTGATCAAAGGTTTTTTTCTTGGAAGAAAGAATGCCAGCATAGACAACACCAGTGTATTTGCCCTATTGTTATTAGTTGTGGGCTTTTCCCAATACTCGTTTTCAGGGGGGGTATATACCGCTATCAACCTATTTGTTCCCCTAGGTATTATTTTTGGCATTCAAAACAACAACACCTCCAATTAGATTTTAAAATAGCATAAATATGAACTTGGAGGCCCAGCCCTACTTGCCGATTTACCTACAAAATTCAATAAAAAATAATTTAGACCCCCGCATAAACAATATTAAAAGAAAGTTTCAGTTTATTAAATAAATGAAATTAAAAATAATTAATCACAATAATGGGTATTTTCAAAATACCATATTATATCCCCCTGAGATTAGTACGACAGACCATAAACTTCTTAAATAAAAAACATAACCCAAAACAACGGACACTGAATTTCAGATAAAAACGTATGAAAAGATATTTGAACTATTTAATTTCCATATTTTCATTGAGAAAAATAGTCTACAAGGATATTTCTATATTCTCCTACTGGGACAAAAAATCTGATTTTACTAAATACACTAGGTTGGGTTCACATGTTCGATTATTGAATTCCCAATTAGGTAAATACACTAGAATAAGTAAGGGTTGTTCTATAGTGTATACTAAAATTGGAAATTTTTGCTCCGTTGCCGGTAACGTTCAAATTGGTGCCGGCAGACATCCCTTGAATTATCTATCTACCAATCAGGTATTTTACAATTATAATAAGCTTCAGAATAAATGGGTACATAAAATAGACTTTCAAGAGAATTTACCCATTAATATTGGTAGCGATGTATGGATTGGAACTGATAGTTTTATCATGGGCGGAGTAAATATAGGTCATGGTGCAGTAATAGGAGCCAAATCGCTTGTTACCAAAGATATTCCACCCTACGCAATTGCAGTAGGAATGCCGGCAAAAGTAATCAAGTATAGATTCCCTCCCGAAGTAATAGAAAAACTTCTGAAAATAAAATGGTGGGATTTTGATGATACCATGATAGAGCAACATTTAGAACTATTTAGAGAACCAAATATAGACCTCACTACTTTAAACAAATATTTTCCGGATAATTAATTCACTTAACAGTGATCACCAATTAACAATTCAATGCAAAAAAACAAACCGAAAGTTGCCTTGATTCCAGCCATAAGCCCCCTTTACAGATTATATGTTTGGGAAAAACTGGCTGAATTAAAGTCGCTGGATGTTACATTCTTTTTAGAAACCGAGAACAACATTGATAATATAAAATATATTCCTCTGGATATTCTTAATGAAAAATTTCAATGGAAGCGTATTCAAAACACATACCACTTTAGGTTCTTATGGCAAAAAGGGGTGCTAAAACTTCCTTTTAGTGATTATGATATTTTGCTCTTTAGTGGGAACATTAGATGTTTATCCACCTGGATTTCGAGTATACTTGCCCGAATAATGGGGAAGCGGGTCTATTTCTGGACCCATGGTGTGTATGGAAAAGAAAACAGGCTATCACTTTTTGTCAAAAGGATATTCCTATCCATTCCCACTGGGAATTTCTTCTATGGGGATCTATCTTTGCAAAAAGTTCTTTCCTGGAATTTTAACAAAGATCACAACCATGTGATTTATAATTCCCTCAATTATGATTTCCATAAAAAAATGAGGGAATCCCAAAGTAACGAAAATACATATATAGATCATTTTAACAACAAAAACCCAGTTTTACTTTTTATAGGCAGGTTGACCAGGATAAAAAAATTGGAGCAACTTTTATTGGCTGCAAAAAAGTTGGAAAATGAAGGGGAATTATACAACATCATCCTAATAGGTGATGGCCCGGAACGAGAGAGGCTACAAGAGATTTCCACTGACAATAACCTCCATACCTGGTTTTATGGAGAATGTTATGACGAGAATGAACTTTATAGTTTGATATCGCAGGCCGATCTTTGCATCTCACCCGGAAATGTAGGTCTCACCCTAATGCATTGCCTAAGCTATGGCACCCCGGTCATAACCCACAACGACTTCTCTTATCAAATGCCAGAGGCAGAAGCCATCGACCCTGGATTTAATGGGGATTTCTTTGAGAGGGATTCTATCGAGGATTTATCTCAGGCCATTAAAAATTGGTTTGATAAAAATAAAGCAGTGGATAGAAACATCATAAAACAAAGATGTTATTCCGTTATAGATGAGAAATACAACCCATACTATCAATCTACATTGATAGAAAAAGTGGCACTAAACAATATTTAAAAACAATTATTCCATGTTCAAAAACAAAACACTTTTAATTACAGGAGGGACAGGCTCTTTTGGAAACGCCGTATTAAACCGCTTTCTAGAAACCAATATAAAAGAAATACGCATATTTAGTCGCGATGAAAAGAAACAGGACGATATGCGGAACCAACTCAAAAACGAAAAAATTAAGTTCTATATTGGAGATGTAAGGGACTACAACAGTATAGCCAAAGCCATGCAAGGGGTTGATTATGTATTTCATGCCGCTGCACTTAAACAAGTACCTTCCTGCGAATTTTTCCCTTTGGAAGCAACCAAAACCAATGTCTTTGGCACCCAGAACACCATAGATGCTGCAGTGGCCAACAATGTAAAACGCATTATTTGCCTTAGTACGGACAAAGCGGCCTACCCTATTAATGCCATGGGAATCAGCAAGGCCTTAATGGAAAAGGTGGCCGTTGCCGCCTCTAGAAATATAAATAATGACAATACCATTGTTTGCCTTACCAGATATGGCAATGTGATGGCTTCAAGGGGGTCAGTAATTCCTTTATTTGTGAAGCAAATAAAGGAAAAAGCTCCCTTAACGGTTACGGATCCCAATATGACCCGTTTTTTAATGTCGTTGGAAGATGCAGTGGATTTAGTGATATTTGCCTTTTTAAACGGCAACCAAGGAGATCTCTTTGTAAACAAGGCACCGGCCAGTTCCATTGGTGATCTTGCTCAAGCTATTAAAGAAATCTTTAATTCCGACAGTGAAGTAAAAGTGATTGGTACCCGCCATGGTGAAAAACTATACGAGACTCTCTGTACCCGGGAGGAAATGCAAAAGGCCGAGGACATGGGAGAGTTTTATAGAATTCCTGCAGATAATAGGGATCTTAACTACAGCCGGTACTTTTCGGAAGGAGAAACCGACATTAATGTTATTGAAGATTATCACTCCCATAACACCGAGCAATTAACCCATCAAGCACTTAAAAACACCCTATTGAATTTAGACTTTATAAAAGAAAATTTATAATGGATAAAACCTTGGAAATTGAAGGGACTACTTTTTCTGACACCCGTGGGAAAATAAAATTTTTCAACACTTTTGATATGTCCCAGATTGTTCGCTTTTATGAGATTTCCCCAGACAATACTAGTATTATTAGGGGTTGGCAGGGGCACCATAATGAAAAAAAATGGTTCTATTGCCATAGCGGTAGTTTTGTGATCAACACTGTAAATATAATGCCAAAAGAAACTACACCCAACAATAGAATACCGCAAAGATTCGTTTTAAACGAAAATTCCCCTGTAATCTTGGAAGTTCCAGAAGGAAGTGCCACTGCCTTTAAATCTCTTGAAGATGGTTCCAAGTTGATGGTGTTTTCTGATTTTACCTTGGACGAATCCATGAAAGATGACATTAGATTTCCCTTGGAAACATGGAACGCCCAGTGGTGATTTTAAAAATTAAATTATTTCTTTTGGCACCTTTTTGTTTAATTATGGCATATGCGATTATGGTATCATTAAAACTTTAATTTATGAAATCCAATAAATTTCTACTATTGCAATTAAATAATGACAATGAAACTAAAGTATTACAATAACCTGGACGGAATTAGGGCCATAGCAGCTTTAATGGTAATGATTTTTCATTTTTTCCAGGCTTTTGACCCAAATTCTTATTTCTGGCAAACTATTAAAAAAGTATCCGTTTTTGGACAAACTGGGGTGACCCTATTTTTTGTTTTATCAGGATTTTTAATAACACGAATCCTTATTAACACAAAAGAGACTGAGGGTTATTTCAAAAATTTCTATTTAAGACGGACTCTGAGAATATTTCCTCTATATTATTTGTTTTTGATATTATCATACTTCATTGTACCATATATTTTAGATGCCAAAATTCCAGATTTTAGTCAACAAATTTATTATTACCTATATCTACAGAATTTTGCCAGTACATTTAGTTGGGATGCGGTTGGTCCAAGCCACTTTTGGTCTTTAGCCGTTGAAGAGCACTTTTACTTGTTTTGGCCCTTAGTCATATATTTATTTTCAAGAAAAAATCTAATTAAGATAATCATAGGTATAATTGTGTTTGCCCTACTTCTCAGAATATATATGGTCAATAAGGACCTGGACGTCTTTAAATTTACATTTACCAGGTTCGACTCATTGGCTATTGGGGCAATTTTGGCAATTTTGGAATTAAAAAATTACTTTACGAGTGAAAACATAAAAAAGTTTGTCATACTACTTTGTGGAATATTTATTCCCACAATTACGATATGGCTGTTTATATCAGGTGATAAAAACACCTACATACAAATTTTTAAATATTTACTTATTTCATTTACCTATTTTTCATTGATTGGGTTTGTACTATGTTTAAAAAGCGACCATTTAATTAATAAGTTTTTAAGATCTCGATTTTTGGTTTATACCGGAAAAATAAGCTACGGTCTTTATGTATACCATCCATTGGCCTACGCTCTATGCGACAATTACCTGAACACTAATAGTCAAATTATCAATCTATTAATCCGCTTTACGGCAACATACATTCTTGCTGCCCTCAGCTATCATTTTTTTGAATCAGCTTTTTTAAGGTTAAAGAAATACTTTGAGTATTCCGATAAACGAAAAAATGAAAAAATAGAACGCAAGTTGCTTATGTAAATACAACGTATTTTAATAATGTTTTAATAATCTTAATGATAAATAAGATTTATTATCTTATTCGAATGATTGTTCCTAACGATAAACAAGCACATTTTTTTTAAAATTAACCTAAACTGTGTCAAATTTTAAATTTAAATGATAATGTTCAACATGACCAATTTAACACATGAATAAAAAAATAGGAATCACCGGTCAGGCCGGATTCGTAGGTAACCATTTATATAATACCCTGTCTCTGGACGAGACCATAACATTGGTTCCCTTTGAACGTACTTTCTTCGGAAACAAAAAATTATTGTGCAATTTTGTTGCTGAATGCGATGTCATAGTTCATTTGGCAGCGATGAACAGACACGTGGATCCCAATGTTATCTATGAAACCAATATCGATTTGGTTTCCCAACTAATAGATGCTTGTACAACAGAAGATGTAAAACCCCATATTATATTTTCATCCTCTTCACAGGAAGAAAAGGATAACCTTTACGGCCGATCCAAAAAAGAGGGAAAAGAGAAATTAATTAAGTGGGCCCAGGAAGTGGGCAGTAAATTTACCTCCTTGACCATTCCCAATGTTTTCGGACCATTTGGAAAGCCAAATTACAACTCGGTGGTAGCCACATTTTGCCACAAAATAGCACATAACGAAAATCCCACCATAATAAACGATAGTGAGGTGGGCCTCATCTATATCAACGAATTGGTAGAAATCTTTATACAGTCTATTAAAGACTTCAATAAAAGTGGGCTTGCAGATGAAAATGTTAAGGAATTAAAGATTGCTCCAACAAAAAACATAAAAGTTTCCGAAATCTTAAGTTTATTGCAACAATATAAAACCGACTATTTGGAAAATGGAATTTTTCCCAGTTTGGAACAGAACTTTGAGAAAGCACTTTTCAACACTTTTAGGTGTTATATTCCAACAAGCCATTATCCTGTTAAATTTAAAAAGAACACGGACAATAGAGGTAGCTTTGTAGAGATAGCAAGAACTAATACCAGCGGACAGTTTTCCTATTCCACCACTGTTCCCGGCATAACTAGGGGAAATCATTTTCATACCCGAAAAGCCGAGAGATTTGCGGTGATAAGTGGCAAAGCACTTATACAGCTTAGGAAGATTGGAACAGATGAAGTCCTTGATTATTATTTGGACGGGGATGAACCTGCTTATGTAGACATGCCCATATGGTATACCCATAATATAAAAAATATTGGAGACACAGAACTAATTACCCTATTCTGGATCAATGAGCCCTACAATCCTGAGGATGCCGATACTTACTTTGTAAACGTATAATAAACATAAAAAAAATAACCATTGAAAAAGCTTAAAGTATTAACCGTTGTGGGTACACGCCCCGAAATAATAAGACTGGCCTGTGTTTTAAATGCCCTCGATGCCAATAAAGCTATTGATCATACCTTGGTACATACTGGTCAAAATTACGATTATGAACTCAATGAAATATTTTTTGAGGACTTGGGAATACGAAAACCCGATCATTTTCTTAATGCAGCCGGTAAAAATGCCACCGAAACCGTGGGGAATATCTTAATTGCCATAGACCCTATATTGGAAAAACTGGAGCCGGATGCCTTTTTGGTGTTGGGAGATACCAATTCCTGTTTATGTGCCATTCCTGCCAAAAAACGGAAAATTCCTGTTTTTCATATGGAGGCAGGGAATCGTTGTTTCGATCAACGGGTGCCCGAGGAGACCAACCGAAAAATTGTTGACCATATTTCAGATATAAATTTGACCTATAGTGATATTGCCAGGGAATATTTATTGAGGGAAGGTTTATCGCCAGATCGGGTGATCAAGACCGGTAGTCCAATGTTCGAGGTATTGGGAAATTTCAAGGCCAAGATTGAAGCTTCCGATGTACTGGAAAAACTAAATCTTGAAAAACAGAAATTTTTTGTAGTATCCTCCCATAGGGAAGAAAATATTAGCAATCCCAAAAACTTTGAAGGGCTTATAACTTCCTTAAACCAAATTGCGGAAAAATACGATTATCCCATAATTGTTTCTACCCATCCCAGAACCAGAAACATGTTAAATGAGAAAAAAATAAAAACACACCCCAATATTCAATTTCTTAAACCTCTGGGCTTTTCAGATTACAATGCATTGCAGTACCACTCTTTTGCTGTTTTGTCCGATAGCGGCACCATATCGGAGGAGTCCTCCATCTTAAATTTCAGGGCCCTGAACATTCGGGAAGCACACGAAAGACCCGAAGCCATGGAAGAAGCTTCCGTGATGATGGTAGGTCTGAACCCAGAACGCATTATGCAGGCTCTGGAGGCTTTGGAAGTGCAGTCGCGTAATCCGAACAGGAATTTTAGGCCAGTTGCCGATTATTCTATGCCCAATGTGAGCGAAAAGGTAGTCCGTATCATTATTTCATACGTAGATTACATAAACAGAACTGTTTGGTCTAAAATTTAAAAATGAAAAAAATTATATTTCTTGCCCTAGGGTTTCCAAATGTAGAAAATAGCACCACTATCTGGACTGACCTTATAGGTGAGTTTAGCCAGCAGGGGCATGATGTCCTGGTAGTGGCACCCGCCTTGAAAAATAAAGAAGTTGGGGTAAAGATAGAAGGAGGTATTAAGGTTTTAAGGGTTTCTACCTTAGAATTGTTTAACACAGGGAAATTCAAAAAGGGAATTGCCAATGTACTGTTGCCCTATCAATATAAAAATGCACTAAGAAAAAACAAAATCGAACTGGATTTTGATCTTATTCTTATGCCTACCCCCCCTATTACCCTAACCAATGTTGCGAAATGGTTAAAGAAAAAATCGAAAACCAAAATGTACCTTATTCTTAGGGATATTTTCCCTCAAAATGCGGTAGATCTTAAAATGATGGCTCCAAATAGCCTTACGTATACTTACTTTCGGAAAAAGGAAATAGAGATGTACCAAGTCTCGGATGCTATTGGATGTATGTCCAATGCAAACGTGTCCTACGTTAAAAAACATAACCCGCAATTGGATCAAAGTAAACTGCATTTGTTGCCTAACTGGGAAAATGCACAAAGCCCTACAGCATCTGCCGATAATGAAAATATTAAAGAACAATATGGTTTAAAGAACAAATTTGTCCTCATTTTTGGCGGTAATATAGGCAAGCCACAAAAAATGGAGAATATCATTGAACTGGCCAAAAGCTGCTTATCTATTGATGATATCGTATTTATTATCATTGGAGAGGGTACCGAAAAGAAAAAAATAGAAAACCTTGCCAACCAATACAATCTGAACAATGTCATCCTAAAAGATAAAATTCCACGTTCTGAATATAACGAATTATTGAGAATTGCAGATGTGGGGCTTATATCCCTTAGTGAAGATTTTACTATACCCAATTTCCCTTCCAAGGTCCTCTCCTATTTCAACCTCAAAAAACCAATACTTGCCTCAATCGATCTTTCTACCGATTTTGGCGACATGTTGGAGGATACCAATTCGGGGTTCTGGGCAGAAGCCGGTAAAACAGATTTATTAAAGGAAAAATTAATGACCTTATACCGCGATAAGGACTTACGCCTTCAAATGGGCCTTAATGGTTATAATTACAAAAATAAATACTTGCTTCCAGAACATGCATATTCAACAATAATTTCACATGTCAACGAAAAGTAAATCTTTTCCCAATTTGGATTTGGCCCAAGTTACACCGTACTTATTTTCCTTTTAACGTTTAAACTTTTAATATTGAATCCAAAATTTTATTTTTATAGGCATTGCTATTTATGAAAGTAATAAATCCGGTTAATTTTTTAATATTTAGATTGTCTTATATTAACACGCTATAAGTTATCTTTGAAAACAGACCCAATTTATTTCCGATTAACATATTTAGATATCTGTAATTTATATTATTGAACATAATGCCAACTTATTTTATTAATCACTACTTAGATTAACCATGTACTCCACCTTTTTTAAACGTTTATGTGACATTCTCATATCATTGATGGGTCTACTTATACTATCTCCTATTTTTATAGTGGTCATGATTATCCTATTTTTTACCAATAATGGAAAGTCATTTTTCTATCAGGAAAGACCAGGAAAAAATGGAAACATATTCAAGATTATAAAATTCAAGACCATGAACGACAAGAAGGACGAACATGGGGAGTTTTTACCTTTTGATAAACGTGTCACCAAAACTGGTCTATTTATTAGAAAATATTCCTTGGATGAGATACCACAATTGATCAATGTCCTGAAAGGGGATATGAGCATCGTAGGCCCTAGACCACTATTGGTACAATACCTTCCATTATATAATGAAACCCAGAAAATAAGACATGATGTAAAACCTGGTATTACCGGTTGGGCACAAGTTAATGGTAGAAATGCCATTGATTGGGAAAAAAAGTTTGAATTGGATGTTTGGTATGTACAACATCTCTCATTTGCCCTGGATCTTAAAATTTTAGTTTTAACAGCCAAAAAAGTGATCCTTAAAGACGGCGTTAACAGTTCAGAAAACCTAAACATGCCCCCGTTTACAGGTTCACCCCAGAATTAAACTTATTTAAACCGACATATAAACTTTATTTAGATGGAGAACATATTAATTATTGGCGCCTCTGGACATGCAAAGGTTATTGTAGATATTATTGAAAAGCAAAAGCAATACAATATCTATGGCTTTTTGGATACTTTTAAAAAGAAAGGGGATAAATTGTTTGAATATACCATACTGGGTTCGGAAAATGATCTGAATGAAATCGTAGAAAAAAACAACATTAGTGGATGCTTTATAGCTATTGGAGATAATTGTACCAGAAAAATTATGTCCAGAAAAATTTCCACCTTAAATCCCAATTTAAAATTTATCAATGCCATTCATCCCAGTTCAATTATTGGCAAGGAAGTGACATTGGGCCATGGAATTGCCATTATGCCCGGTGTAGTTGTAAATAGTGATAGTAAAATTGGGGATTTCTGTATCCTAAACACCAACTCTTCGTTGGGCCATGATGGTGTTATGAATGATTATTCCAGTATCTCATCGGGGGTAAGGACAGGTGGAAATCTAAAATTGAATGAGTGTAGTGCAATATCAATTGGAGCTACCATAATTGAAAACATTGTAATTGGAAGGGATACGATTATTGGTGCTGGCTCTCTTGTAACCAAAAATATACCTAGTGAAGTTGTTGCCTATGGTATTCCCGCCAAAATAATAAAATCCCGAAGAGCAGATGACAAATACCTCTTTGGAGAAAAAAACAAGACCGGTAGAACATAATCCCGGCATTACTGCAAGTACTAAGGTTTTCTTTAAAAGGGTATGATAGTCCTTTGGTCTATAAGCCTAACAAAATTGGAATTACCCATAGCCTTACCCCGGAATTACTCCAAATACATCTTATCCGTTTCGTTCAAGTACTCCACACTCCGTAATCACCCGCCAAGAAAATTTGACCTCAATAGTGATTATTTAATGATGTAAAGTCTTATGGCGCTTAGGCTATGTCGTACTTTTAAATTGTTAAACCTTTCTACCTTAATTCGCCGTAGGGAATCATCCAGCTTGTCCTTGGTCTTGGCAGGAGTCCATCTACTCTTTGTATGTCCCTAGCCGTCCGTTGCAGATATCTTTATCAATAGCTGCAGATAACATTTGTGTACACCCCACAATAAAGACCTACATCATCCATATTTGTTTACTGACCCATGATGGCCGTACATATTTACGCACCGCATATGAATCCTTTTCTATTGAATTACCAAAGCATAAAACATGGAATAATGCACAATACTATATACCGTTATAGGTGGCAGGGTTTTCCCACTTAACTTTGGCCTAATATAAAATGATAAAGTAGAAAATACGGAATTTTATTATTTTCCGAGTTTTCTACTTTATCATAAAAAGATAGCGCCTTAGCACAAATGTACCCAACAAGAAATATATCCCATTTTTTACTTGGTGGACTCCAAGTCATAGCTACCTATGGGTGATTGCTGTGCTATGTCCTTTGTATAGTTATTTTTCTTTATGGCATTGTTAATGACCAATTTTCTTTTTCCAGAAAGTAACAAGGGGATATCCTTAACGTATTCTACCACAATATTGGCATTCTCTCCGAAATACGTTTTATACTTTTCTACGACCTTTGATTCATTGCTATAATCAAATTGATCGTTCACTTTTAGTTTAATGGTATAGCTAAAGTCGTCCTCTTCCACAAACTGAAATTGATCGATACCTTTAAATTGCAGAATGTGGTGAATTATATGTGATGATACAAATTCGCCTTTGGTGTTGGTGAACATATCCATTTTTCTGCCTTCAATGACCGTAAATACCAAGCGTCCACTCTTATCTTTTTGTACCCTCCCAACATCACCGGTATCATATCGAATCATGGGCATACAATAATTGAACAGATCGGTAATAACAATCCTACCGGACTCACCGGATTTAACGGGAATATCCCGATTTAAATCCAAGATCTCCACATAATAACTGGCCTCATTAATTTCAAAATCGCGACTCCCATAAAATTGCTGACCAATAATCCCATTTTCAGAATTGGAATACCTAGATAAGGGCTCTATTTTAAAATACTTTTTAATGCCTTGTCTAACGTAATCATCCATACCTTCCGCCATGGCTATCACGGAATTCGTCTTAGATTTAAGTGGTTCGCTATTAATCTTATCAAGATATTGAATAATGGACCTAAGTGCCGAGTTATAAGCAAGAATATTTTTGGAGGACCTATCTCTTTCAAAACGGGTAAACCATTTGTGTAAACTGTTATCATTAATGTCGTCCACAGATTGCATATCAATATTCTGAATCTTGGACAACCAGCCACTTTTTTTGTATTGCTTATCCCATAACCTCAAATAATATAACCTAGCTCCCAATTCGAATCCTGATCGTTTGGAAAAGAACAGTGTATCGGCAATATTTCGCTCCCGTTTGCCTTTATTTTGTAAAAGTTTAAACGGATTACCTGTTGAACCACTTGTAGACACCTCATGATTATGCTTATCCAGATATAAGGTACTGGTAAATTTTTCGTAATTTTCTCTTATAAATGCCTTGTCCACAACAGGAAAGTGCTCCAATTTTGTACAATGTCCCCCCATTAAGGACTTATAGAAGGGAACCGTTTCAACCGCATGTTCCATTAGTCTCCCCAAATGTTCACTTCGGCGTTTTAAGGCCTTTGGCGAATTGGGGTCCGACTGAATATATTCAATATCCTTGAAATGTCTCCTTACCCTACCCCCTTTTAAAAAATCCACGGTCCAGAACAGAACTTTTCTTGCAAATTCCAATACTTTCATCTAAAATTTTATTTAGTCATTGTTAAAAAATTTTGGGGGAAATTTATATCTGTAATCATCTGTATCTATTGATTCATTATAATTTTTTAATTCTCTTTTATGGAACCTACATAGAGAATCCCGTCATGGATACTATCCAGGGTATAAGTAAAATTTTCAACCTTGCTATCCGGTATCTTTAAATATCGTGCATAATTCTTATCACCAATGGAACAGTAAATCAATGGATCATCTGTAAGTTGATCATAATTCAAAGCCTTATAAGCCGTAGTATCATTGGGTCTTAAATTTTCAAACTTCATGGAAAACAACACAACATTGGTGAAACTTTCATTCGTCTTATTTACCACTCTAATCTGTGTCCCCTGCAACTTTGGCATATCATTTTTTCCAGCGCAAAACACTAAAAAAACAAACGCCCCAATTACATATAAAATTTTCATGAATACTTTGTTATATCAGTGAACCACAACACTTACCAAACAGGTATTAACCTCTTGACAATAATGTAAATTTACATTTTTTAATATCAGCCTTATTCCTTTATCTACCAATAGCCAAAATAATCTTTGAAATACAACCAAGGTATATATTATCCAAGAATATTAAAAATGAGAGATTTACTCCTGATGGTCAATACTTAATTCAGAAGTAAAGCGTTAGTGTTTTAATAAAGGTAATTCATACATTAGCTACTGCAAACCATAGTGTCAACCACAATTAAAACAGAAAACCTATTGTACGCCGAACTAGCAGGTTCCTCAATAAAATATCCCAACATGAAAAGTAAATTTGTCTTGATTCTATTATTTCTCAGTTCTATAATTTACGGACAAATAGAAATAAAAGGAACCATTCTGGAATATGACGGGACTGGAAAGGAAAAAGTGCTTCCGGACGTTAATATAATATGGTTAAATAGTAGTGTTGGGACAACTTCCAATGAGTTGGGCGAATTTAGTATTCCTTTTAACAAGGATTATAAAAAATTGGTAATAAGTTATGTGGGCTATAAATCAGACACCATAACGGTCAACAGGCCCAACCTTGGAAAAATCCGTCTGCAACCCGATATTGAACTTGAGGAAGTAGTAGTTCGCAAAAAACTTAATCCCATACAAAAATCCTTGTTCAATGTACAAAACGTGGTAACTGTAGATAGCCGGGAAATGCTAAAAGCCGCTTGCTGTAACCTATCTGAAAGTTTCGAAACCAATCCTGCCGTTGATGTAAATATTTCTGATGCGGTTACAGGTGCCAAACAAATTCAAATGCTTGGTCTAAACAGTCCATATCTCTTGTTTACCCAAGAAAACATGCCCTCCATTAGAGGAGCCTCACAAATCTACGGACTATCGTTTATTCCCGGCTCATGGATAGAAAGTATCCAAATTACCAAAGGTGCCGGAAGTGTACTCAATGGCTTTGAAAGTATTTCAGGACAGATAAACAGCGAATTGGTAAAACCTTTGATGGATCAGAAAGTCTTTCTGAATATGTACGGAAACAACTATGGGCGCTATGAACTCAACACGAGATATAACAAGGTGTTTTCTGATAAACTGGCCACCGGAATCTATTTACATGCCAATCTAAGGGATGGTATTATTGATAGGAACGAAGACAATTTTTTGGATACTCCTTTGGCAAAACAGATCAATTTTATGAACCGTTGGCAGTTCCTGGATTCAGAAAAAGGTTGGGTCAGCTTCTTAAATACGCAATTCCTATTGGATGAAAAACAAACTGGAGAAAAGGATTTTGACCCTAAAACCGATAAATTTACAAACAATGCCTGGGGCAGTGAGGTCAAGACTACCAGGCTAGACATTTCTGCAAAATTAGGCTATGTTTTTCCCGAACTACCCTTTCAAAGTTTTGGCTATCAAACCGCTTTTAGTACCCATGACCAAGATTCCTATTACGGCTACAATACATACAACATAGAACACACCTCCTACTATTCCAATGCTATTTTTAATAGTATTATAGGCAGTACCCAACATAAGTTTAAAACTGGCCTCAGTTTTAATTATGACCATTTTAATGAAAGAATCATTAATATGGATATGGACCGGGTAGATAATTCCGTAGGTGCCTTTTTTGAATATACTTATGACAATCTGGAAAAATTAAGTTTTGTTGCCGGACTTAGAATAGACAACCATAACAGATTAGGTTCGTTTATAACCCCTCGTTTACACCTCCGATATTCCTTATGGAACAAAGCTAGCCTACGTTTGTCCCTTGGCCGGGGAAAAAGAGCGGCAAATATCTTTGCTGAAAACCAACAACTTTTCGCCTCTTCGAGGGCCTTAAACATAATAAACGGTAACGGGAAGCTATATACCTTGAATCCAGAAATTGCATGGAATTCCGGAATAGGTTTTATTCAAAAACTATATCTTTGGAATAGATCCTTGGATATTTCATTTGACTATTACCGGACAGTATTTACCGATCAGGTAATTATAGATTGGGAAAGTCCACAGGAAATTGCTTTTTACAATTTGGATGGTAAGAGTATATCCAACAGCCTACAAGTAGATTTAAATTATGAAATTATCCAGAACATGGATCTAAGGCTAACCTATAAGAATTATGATGTTAGATTGGATTACCTGTCAGGAACACTGCAAAAGCCATTACAACCTGAACATCGCTTTTTTGGGAATCTAAGTTATGAAACATTGGAAAAATATAGAAAACGACATTGGAGAATGGATTTCACCTACCATTGGCAAGGGGAACAAAGATTGCCCAATACCAATACAAACCCTTCCATGTACCAGCTTTCAGAAACTGCAAGACCGTATAGCATAATAAACGCCCAACTTACCCGAGTACTTAATGAGAGGTTCGAAATTTATCTTGGGGGGGAAAATATAACCAATACTACCCAGAAAAAACCTATTATTGGTTCTGATGACCCTTTTGGCCCCTATTTTGATAGTACAATATTATTTGCACCAGTTTTGGGCGAAATCTATTATCTGGGATTCAGATACAAATTATAAAAGAAAAAAATAACCCTTGAAAATTTAATATATCAGACCATGTTCACAAAGCTTAAATTATCTAAAACAATACTTCTAACAGCTATTCTATTAATGGGACTTCAGTTAAATGCCCAAGAGAAAGGCAAAGATAAAAACAAGAAAACCACTTTTGAAGTTAAGGGCAATTGTGGAATGTGCAAATCAAGAATTGAAAAGGCTTCAATTAAGGTCAAAGGAGTAAAATATGTAAATTGGGATATTCCCTCAAAACAACTTACTTTAATAATGGATGAAAATAAATGCACCACCCTTGATGTCAAAAAAGCCATTGCCTTGGTAGGCCATGACACAGATTCCACCAAGGCAGATAGTACTACCTATAACAGCCTACCTCCTTGCTGCAAATTCAGGGATCCCAATAGTGTGCACATGGACCATGGCACCAAGCATTAAAAAATTAAAACATAAAAAAAAGCAACCCATAGGTTGCTTTTTTTTATGTTAAAACGCTCTTATTATAACTTAACAACCCTTTTAGCCAATAGAATGTCCCCATTGGCATCTACAACCTTGATCACATAGAACCCAGCAGAAAGACCGTATAACTTATTAATAATTATATTATCGGTATTTTGAAAAGTCTCCTGCCTGATCAACATCCCCATCATATTATAAACCTCTACACTACAATTGGTGTTTTTATTAAGGTTAATGGTGATTTTTTCTGTAAAAGGATTAGGATAGGCCTGAATAATAACAGGAGAATCGTCCTTATTATCTTCTTCCCAGACTATAGGAGTGTTTATATTGGCATCGTAGTCATATGGCTTCTTAAGCCTGGCTACTTCACCCTTTCTTGATTTTCCTGCCAAATTGTTATTTACTTGATCAATAGTTGCCACAAAATTAGAGCCAGATGCTGCTTCAAAACCTGGCAGCAACCTAACCTCGTTTACGGATTCTATCCTGCAAGTGGTACCATTGGGCACTATAAAATTGTTTCCTGCTTCAATAACATACTGATAATAAAAAATTTCTTCGGCCCTATAGGTGTTGCTTACAATATAGTTATTTAAAGGAGCAAGTCCATTAGATCCGTAAAATACACCTAATGACCTCGTATCCGTAATGTCATTGGGGTTTACCAAAGGTAAGGTTTGCCCTCCAAAAGAATAGGTTCCATCATATCGGAGCATAGAAGTGGTCTCAAAAGAAGAGTTTTGATGCATTTCTTCCCAATTATACCAAACCCAATCCACAAAAGTATGGTGGAAATAGAATACCGGATCCCTTGGCGACAAAGGTGTAGGCATTGCCCCACCAGTCCATACGTGCGCTCCTCTATGCACCGGCCTTCTTTCCAGTTCGTTGGAAAACTCGAAGAAATTCGTCATAGCGTAGAGATTGGTCACATCCAAAGGTGTTGGCAAAGGCCCATTGCCCCCTAGATTTCTATTCAAACTCCAGTTGGCGTTAAAACTCCCCAGTAACTCCTGATCCCACAAGGGAGAAGTCGTGGATTGATCAGTGGAAGTATTCCACCATGCCAAACTAATTTTAGGATTTATGTCCTGTACAGCTTGTTCCATTTCAAACATTTGGCGTCTATGCCATGCCAAAAATATTTCCCGGCTCGGTTCATCTGGAAGGTTAAAGTGTAAATCCCTTCTTGTTGGATCGATGGTATTATCGAAATTAAAAAAGTCACTATGAAAATCCGCCAAATCAACAAATAAATCCGGACGTGTCCCATCCCTCAACGCATAAAAGGCATTGACCAACTCTGTTTTTTCATAATCCGTCATTTCCTGATAATTCTTTCGAATACTTTGCGCAAATACTGTATTGGCGAAGCATAAAAAAATTAAAATCCTGTAAATGTGTTTCATATATTGATGTGCTAAGACCTATTTTATTTATTTTCCTTTATAACCTCTTCCAATTTCTCCAATTTTTGGGCTAATGAGTCAATCCTTCTATTTTCCTCTTCAAGTAATTTTATTTTCTTTTCTTGTTGAATGGTATACAAGGTAAGCTCTTCGATCTTCCTCAACAATTTAGCATTCATTTGTCCTATTTCAATACCATTTTCTTCAACTTCGGAAGCACTAGGCATGTTCAACAAATATCCCTGCTCCAAAATATGATCTTCCACTTCTTGAAGTGAAGGCAGATTGTAGGTTTTTTCAAAAACATAATCGGGCCAGTTGACCTGTAATTTCACATTCACTTCCTCAGCGACCACGCTGCCCGCCACTGCAAGTCGATATCCTTGGGTATTAGTTGTTCCAATACCCACATTTCTATTCGCAAACAAATCCCTGGCTGTCCAATCAACTGTTTCGAGGTTGGAATTGGCAGAAGTATAATCTATCTCCCCACCACCATCTATGGTTGTAACATTGGCCGTATTACTAGCTGCGGATACATTTCCAGCAGCATCCCTTGCAATTACCGTAAAGGCATATGAAGTATTTTGCGCAAGTCCCGTTACATTAAATATCGTTTCCCCATCGGTAGTACCCACATTATTCCCATCTTGTAAAATAGTATATTGCGCAACCCCTACATTATCCGTTGAAGCCGTCCAAGTCAAATTCGTCGAATTAGTGGTAGTACCATTGGCCTCTAAATTTGTTGGAGCCGTAGGTGATTGATTATCAGCTGCCTCCAAAGTAGTTACGTTGGCCGTATTACTGGCGGCGGACACATTTCCTGCAGCATCCCTAGCCGTTACCGTAAATGCATAGGACGTATTCTGGGTGAGCCCCTCTACGTTAAATGTATTAGCTCCACTGGTAGTACCAACAAGATTTCCTCCTTCCAAAATGGAATACTCAGTTACCCCTACATTGTCTGTCGAGGCAGTCCATGATAGGGTGGTTGTAGTGGTTGTAGTTCCTGTTGCTGCCAGATTTGTTGGTGCCGTAGGTGCCTGATTGTCTACTGCGGTCAGCGTGGTTACATTGGCGGTATTACTGGCTGCGGATACATTACCTGCAGCATCCCTTGCGGTTACCGTAAACGCATAGGACGTATTCTGTTCGAGTCCCTCTACGTTAAATGTAGTAGCTCCAGTGGTAGTACCAATAACGTTCCCTCCTTCCAATATGGAATACTCTGTAACCCCAACATTGTCCGTCGAAGCGTTCCATGACAGGTTGGTTGAAGTAGTGGTGGTACCATTAGCCGTTAAATTTGATGGAGCTGTTGGACTTTGATCATCAACTACGGCACCGGCAGGAAGTATGGATACATTATCTACTAAAATAGTATTGCCCGCGGTAAACCTGGATGCATAATTACTAGTGTATATTCTAATCATTGGATTGGCAGAAGTAGCCGTAACATTAAACACATATTCGGACCATTCAGTGCCAACAATAGGTGTCGTTTCAAATCCGGAAAGTCCCGACCAAACGGCAAAGGCTCCCGTAGTATTATTATTGACGCGAGGACCAAATTTAGCCCAAATTCTAATCGTATAATCCTGTCCAACAACCGCGTCAAAATTATAATCCAAGGTTCGACCACCATTGGCCGTTGAAACAACCACAAAGGAGAAGTTTCCGGATTGGGTATCAGTCCCGTCCACTGTTAAGGTAGCCTGTCCCGACCAACCAGCAGTACTATTGGATTCATTTGCCACCGAAACAGCATTTGCTTGTGTATGTAAGTCCTGTGCTACTAAACCTACGCTAAGAAAAAACAATAGTAAAAAAAGTAATTTTTTTGATTCCATAAATTTATCTATAAACAGTTTAAAATAATATGACCTTTTGGGAGGAAATTTTTGTTAAAATTATAATAAATCAAGCCTTGTTAAAAGAATAATCTATGAACTGCACTTAAATGGGTATAAATGGCAAAAAAAAACTTCCAAACCCTTGAAATAAAGTGAAGTTTAAACGATTAAAAAAGGTTGTATTTAAAATGTCAAATTAAGAATAGATATATTATAGGTATAGATGGGGCAATGCATGTCCTTTAAAAATATTAAAATCACATGCTTTTCCTTTCAATAAAAATGTAAACCCATATTCCTACAATGGATAATACATTACTTTTGTCGATTATATACATTCTTTTGGCTAAAGTTCGCCAAATTAACAGTCCCTATTTGTAACTTTAGGCCTTTAATCAATGTTATACCTTATTTTTTTTAAATATGCGCAACACTAGGTTTTTTAAATTTGTATTTATGCTGATTCTTTTTACCGGCTTTACTGGTTGCAGTCCTGAAGATGGCACAGACGGTCTTAACGGCACCAACGGTATTGATGGCGCCGACGGAAGTAATGGATACAATGGACTGATCAAAACACTTGTAGAACAGCCAGGAGCGATTTGTTCCAATGGGGGATTCAGTGTTCAATCGGGTTTGGATATCAATGACAATGGTACTTTGGACACCAATGAAGTAAGCAGTACGGAATATTTGTGTAATGGGGACAATGCTGATTTTAATTATCAGTCCTATGTTACATTACTTAGTCAATCAGGAACTGAAAATCCAAGTTCGAACGTTCTGGAAAATACTTTGGAATTAAACATTGATTGGGTCAGGGAATCCCAGGGTAAATATGTGGGCACACTTGACAAAACAATAACCATAGGAAAAACCGTTATTTTCTACACCACTCCAACAACCCATACAGGGGTAAGGGGGGAAATAATTGGGGACAACCAGGTAAGAATAGAGTTACAAAACGGCATAAATGCATTTATGGATAATTTCACCAATTTATCCTTTGAATTAAGACAATATGAATAATCCTGTTAGGATCGGTTTTTACAATAACACAATCATGAAAAAAACACACATTGCACTCATAGCAGCATTCTTTTCCATCCTTTTCGGATATAGCCAAGGAAACTACTACCCAGCTTCGGGAAATGTAGGCATTGGCACACTGTCACCAAATTATAGCCTTGAAGTGGTTGGTTCTTTTAGTGCTTCTGAAATTTTTGTAAACGGAACAGAGTTTATAAGCTCCCCATGGAGTCTTAACGGTGCAAATACATTTTACAATTCTGGCAGGGTAGGCATAGGGACAAACAATCCAGGTTATGCCTTGGATGTTGCCGGAACCGTAAACGCTACCAATTTATTGATCAATGGCGCGCCACTTCCCGGTTCAACATGGTCCCTTAATGGTACAAACGCATTTTATAATGCCGGCCGGGTTGGAATCGGGACCAACACACCTAATTTTGAACTGGATGTTGCAGGCACTATAAATGCTACAAATTTATTGGTCAATGGGGCGCCACTTCCCGGTTCTCCATGGTCCCTTAATGGTACAAGCGCATTCTATAACGCCGGCCGTGTTGGAATCGGGACCAACACACCTAATTTTGCACTGGATGTTGCAGGCACTGTAAATGCTACAAATCTATTGATCAATGGGGCTGCAATTCCTAGTTCACCTTGGTCCGTTGCAGGCAATGAAACTTTCTACAATAACGGTAATGTTGGGATAGGCAACAATAATCCTAATTTTGAACTGGATGTTACAGGTACTATAAATGCCAGTGAACTGAGAGTCAATGGAGCTCTTTTGCCCAGTTCCCCATGGACAGTGAACGGATCCAATACCTATATTATAAATGACAATGTAGGAATAGGCACCTCAAGTCCCGATTACAAATTGGATGTTGATGGAACCATCAACGCTACCAATGTATTGATCAATGGAGCTGCTCTACCAAGTTCGGTATGGACCACCTCGGGTTCCGATATTTTGTACAATACAGGAGGAGTAGGTATAGGCACCGTAAGTGTCCCTAACGGGTATCAATTGGCCATTGCAGGGGATGTCATCACCGAAGGGGTTACAGTTAAATTGCAAAGCAGTGGTTGGCCAGATTTTGTTTTTACAAATAGCTACGAACTTCCCTCTTTAAAGAAAGTTGAAAGTTTCATAGAAGAAAATGGCCATTTGGAAAATATTCCAAGTGCCGTTGAAGTCGGGGACAAAGGTGTGGAATTGGGAAATATAAGCTCTAAATTACTTCAAAAAATTGAAGAACTTACCTTGTATACCATTCAACAACAAAAGGAAATAGAGGAACTAAAGTCTTTCAACACCGAACTTATCAAGGAATACAAAACACTACTGTTGCAATTGGAGCCCAGAATCAGTGAATTGGAAAAAAAACAATAAAAGAAAGATAAATACTCCACAAGTATTGGATACCTAACCGAATCTCACATTAGGAGGAGTCATGTCTATTTTATTTATTACGGGAAACAAAAAAATAGTTGGTTGCATCCATTTAATTCAAAAAGCAACCTTATACCCAATTCTCTTCTAAAAAACGAGTTTCCACTTTGAACGTGCTGGAACGGAAGAACCAATATTATGGTAAACCCGAACCCAACAAGTGTTTTATTTAAACCCTTAATTTCATGTATCGGTACTTTCCCTACTTAAAGACAAGGGTTCATTATATATCGTTAGAATCATATTTAATGGAAAAGAACCGATAAAAACTACTCCAAAAAAGGGCTAAGGGACAAGTGGTTTCAATATTTGAAGATTCAAAAAAATTATCGACTCTTAACAAATATGGACTCTATTTTTTGGTATCTTTATCTGTAATGCGATTCATTCCAATCAAAAAAAATACAAATCAATAGTACTGCTATATGGTTGTGGGATTATAATATTTATAGGATAGTTACAGGATTCGTCACAACTTTGAAATGGCAACCTCTATTTATTACCAATATAACCTTATAAATAGAATAAGAAATAATTACATGTTACCGTATTGATTTTGCACATAAAGCAAGTTTTTTCGATTTCATTATTATGGAAATCAAAGTATTAAAAACTTAATGGGATAATTAATTGGCGTTAATAGACTTATCAAAGTTTTTATGCGTTAAATATAGACCAGCACATTTAAGTACTATGAAATTTGTGCAAAAACTCTTTTTTTCGTAAATTGAACATAATAACCCCCCTATTGTATGGCTGTAGTACTATTTGAGACTGTCATAAAAAATTTGGCTCTTCAGGTCTATCCTCTTACGACCCAAAGTAACCTTGAAAAGTATAAGTCCCTATTAAAGCAATTTCCGAAAAATCCAATGTACAACATAGAATTGTTGTTGTCTAGCAAAAACGAGCATGAAGAGTTAAAGTATTTTGTTTTGATGAAAAACAATACTCCTGTGGTGCTTATGCCTTTTTGGTTTAGAAAAGTCATTTTTGAAGGGAACGAAACTGGTTATAGTGATATAAGCTCACCATATGGCTATAGCGGGCCGTTATACGCCGATAACATTGACAGTGATATTCCTTCTATATTCTGGCAAGAAGTTGATATATGGTATAAAGAAAACAAGGTGGTCTCTGAATTTATCAGATTCAACATGCAAAAGAACTGGATACATTATACGGGGCAAATTAAACCTACCTTGAATAACGTCCGGGGCAAAATACTTCCAGCCGAAGAACAGTGGAACAACTTTAAACCGAAGGTTAGAAACAATTACAGAAAATCGGTTAAGTCCGGTCTGACCAGTATCATTTACCACGATAATATTAATGCTGAAGTCATAGAACAATTTCACGATATTTATACCCGTACTATGAAACGTACAAAGGCAAGTTCTTTGTATTTCTATGATTTGAAATATTTCAAGGATCTCATTTTCAATAACCCTTCAACCTGTGCCATAATAATAGTTTATAAGGATAAAACCCCTATTTCTGCGGAGCTACTTCTCTTATCGGACACTACCATAAATTCATTTTTGGGAGGTACGGACGACAAATACTTTGATACGCGCCCAAATGATTTCCTAAAATTGGAAGTACTTAAATGGGCAAGGGAAAAAGGGTTTACTTATTATTTTCTAGGAGGAGGAAGAGAAAACAATGATAGCCTATACCATTACAAAAAGGATTTCTTCCCTTTGGATGAAGACACTATATTTTATACCGGCAGAAAAATAATTGACAAGGAGGGGTATAACATTTTAGTATCCAACAACCCATATTGTGTAGGTTGTACTTTTGGAAATTATTTTCCTCTATACAGGTGTAATCAAATCTGCTAAATGTGACCTGGACCATCAAAAAGGGTTTCCAATACCAAATTATTACTCCACTTACATAATCTTCAACCCCATAATTAACGAGTCTGTGCTTACAAATTATTTATAGGACCCTTATATCAAAGTGATGCCCTAATATATAAAAACACACTGGCCCTAAATAGGCGTATCTGCAAATGGGTATTGCCATAGATTATATTTTATTGATTCAATATGATTTAAATTATCCTTCCCTTCCCTGGGTTCGGAAAGAATTACTATACAGTTTGAAACTATTTCATTTTGAAAAACTGCTCCCTATAAAAAATGCCCATTGCTAACGCAATGGGCATTTTTCTTATAAATATTCTTTGAGTTTAAAATGATACTACCTCAAACTCCGATCTTCTGTTTAGTTTATGTTTAGATTCAGGACAGTAGGTATTGTTATCACATTCGTTTGTCAATTGGGTTTCTCCAAAGCCATCTCCAGTTAACCTTGCGGCATCTATACCTTTCTTAGCTATCAAATAATCCAAGGTCTGTTTCACGCGCTTTTCAGATAGCCATTGGTTATATTTCTCAGCTCCTCGGGAATCGGCATGTGCTCCTACCTTTAAGGTCATAGTTGGATTTTCTTCCATTAACACGGCCAACCTATCCAATAATTCCTTGTACGGCTTGCTCAAGTATGAAGAGTTTAGACTAAAGTAAACATTGCCCAAATCCTTAATTTTATTTTCCAATTCTGTCCTTCTTCTGTTCTCTGCATCCAATCTAGCCTGTTCTTCAGCTGCCAGTCGTGCTTTTTCCTTTTCTTGTGCCAAACGTTCGGCCATAAGCCTTGCCTCTTCCTCTGCCTTTTTAGCGGCAGCTATAGAATCGGATACCCTTTGGTTTTCTTCGATCAACGCCAACTTCTCCAGTCCTTTTTTGGACAATTCCTTTTCTATACCAAACCTATATACCACACCAGCGGAATGTTGCAACTGTTTGGTAGAACCCTCCTCAATTCCCCATTTGCCCATGGTATTAAAGTTTAGGCCCCAACGATCATTGAACCAGGTATTAAATCCAAAGCCAGCGTTGGCCGTTGCTCTACCCACGGAACCTATATCACTATAGCCTGCACCCACTTGTAGAAATGGATCGAACCAGCCCGTTTCACCAATAATCTTATTAAGGTCATAGCTTACCATACCATCAATAGCATAGTAATCCCTTTCAACAGTATTAATTGCTCCATCTACCTTCTTACCTACATCATATTTATTGTAAGAACCAATGGCCTTGATACCCAGTCCATTTTTAAAAAATCTACCAATACTGATAGAGGATGGATAAGGAAGTGCATTCCAAGTATCCTTTATACTTAAAAAATCATCGCCAAATGGTGTAGCCGAGTCGTCTACAATATTGTAGCCCACTCCTAAGACCCATGAACTGGCAACAACACTGTCCTTGGCGGTAAGTTGTAATTCTTGGGCGCTACTAAAATTATAGGAAATAGCACATAAAAAGGTAATAGCAAACACATAGGTTTTCATAACATTGTAATTTTGGGATTCTTTAAAATCTTTGTCCAAAGCTATGGCAATGTTAAATGGACACCATTTAAATTCTACAAAAAGCCTTAAAAATCGTTAAGCGGTTTCCTACAAATCATCAATTCAAAAATTCAAAACCGCAAAAATTTTTCGTCCAAGAAAACGGTATTTTAACCGACGAAATAGGCCTTTCATTTCAAAGGTAGGATATAGATACCTCCAGGATTCCTAAGTAAATCTAGAATTGAGCCTGTTTAGGGTTTTTATTACCGGCCAAGATGCCCAACCCTATTTCATTTTCCTGAAACTAATTTCTTTAGGGGTCAGGGGCATTTTATAAATGCTAAAGGGTGTGGTGGCAACCTCAGATGCTTTCTTGCTGGAAGGCGTTCGTGCCATTGGTCCAACCGCAATATTATTTTGTGATTCCTCAATAACGTACAATTCTGCTCCTCCAACACCAATGATTGTTCCTGCACAGTATATCAAGAGTTGTTCCTTGTTAAAATCTACCTGCGGAACGGGTAGGCCAGGTTTTCTGGTCTTGTTAATCTGGGCAAAAAAATTCCTCAATGTCTTTACATCCCTTACAACTTGAAATCCTGGTTGTTGCACTCCACTGTAATTATCCTCCAACACCAATTGGAGTTTTATCGTATTTTTCAAGGAACTATCATCCTTATCCTTAGGCACAGCTTTTTGCCCAGAACAGGAAGTTCCCAAAAGACATAAGAACAGTAGTATTGATCGCATTAATTCTGCTGCAAACTTTCGTGCCTTGCCAAAAAGGCTTTTTCATATATTGCTTCATACAGTGGCAATACCTTCAAGATATCAAAATCCATAGCCGCTTTGGCAGCATTGGATTTAAATCTTTCCAGGGTCTCATCGTTACTTAAAATCTTAAGTGCATTCAAAGCCATCTCATCCACATTACCAACATCACTTAAATAACCCGTAACCCCCTGTTTGTTCACTTCAGGAATACCACCCGCATTACTCGAAATTACCGCTACCCTATTGATCATGGCTTCCAAAGCGGCCAATCCAAAACTCTCCGTTTGAGACGGCAGAAGGAAGAGATCCGAAAAACACAATATCCTATCTATTTCATTGCTATTCCCCAAAAAGATAACCTTATTGGTCAACCCGAGTTCCTCACATAAACGTTCAGCCCCTTCTTTTTCAGGCCCCTCCCCTACCATAATCAACTTGGCGGGTATTTGTTTTTGAATCTTATTAAAAATATGGATCACATCTGGAATACGCTTTACCTTCCTAAAATTACTTATGTGGGTTATAATTCTTTCTTCTTCAGAGGCCATCAAGGAACGCTGACAGTCCGTGAAGTGCATACTGTACTTTCTTTTATCTATAAAATTCGGGATAACCTCAATTTCCTTTTTTATATCGAACAACTCAAGAGTACTGTCCTTGAGGTTTTGGGATACAGAGGTAACCACATTGGATTGATTAATACTAAAGTTAACTGCAGGTCTATAAAAAGGATGCTTTCCCACCAAGGTTATATCCGTACCGTGCAGGGTAGTAACCATAGGTACATAAATCCCTTCCTCCTCCAACATCTTCTTGGCCATATAACCGGCATAGGCGTGCGGAATAGCATAATGCACATGTAATAATTCAATGCCAAACAACTTAATAGTATCAACCAATTTACTGGAAAGGGCCAATTCATAGGGCTGATAATGAAACAAGGGATACTCGGGCACATGTACCTCATGAAAGTAGATCTTATTGCTCAGCAACTCTAGGCGCACTGGTTGGCGATACGTAATAAAATGAACTTCGTGTCCCCTATTTGCCAAGGCAATTCCCAATTCTGTTGCCACCACCCCACTACCTCCAAAAGTTGGGTAACATACTATAGCTATTTTCATTTATTTATTTTTAATTCAATTTAGAAATCACCAGTCAAACACTGATAGACCCCATAGATCCAAGTGTTGCTGGCACTCCAAAAAAGTCTTAGTCGGTTAAATAGGAATAAAATTTCAAATCGCTTTAAACAAAATAAGTACTTGATATTCCTTAACCCCAGTCAATACTTTTACAAAGTAAAGATTTAATTTATTATCGCTTCATAAATGGCCTTCTGAATCCGCGTTCTCAACCCAGATTTGACCAACAATGTATTGGAAGCCGAGGGGTAAGTTCTATTGGATAAAAAAACATATACCAAATCCTTTTCAGGATCGGCCCATGTGTAGGTTCCTGTAAACCCGCTATGTCCAAAACTTTTTCTGGAAACCAAACTACAGGCCGGTCCCCCACCACGAACTTCCGGTTTGTCAAAACCTATTCCACGCCTCACATTTTGATCACAGAAGTAGCAGGTATTAAATTTCTTCACCGTTCTGGCCTCCAAAAATTGTTGGCCCCCATAATAACCATTTTGCAGGTACATCTGCATAATTTTAGCAACATCATTGGCATTACTAAATAGTCCGGCATGACCGCCTACTCCCCCCTGCATAGCCGCCCCCATGTCATGAACATAGCCCTGTACGGTCTGGTACCTATAATAATTATCTTCTTCCGAGGGTACTATATCTCCCTTTAAAAACTTATCCAATGGATTAAATCCGGTATGTGTGGCACCGATAGGCTTGTACAAAAAATCGTCGGCCAAGCTATCCAACCGCTCTTTATAAGTATCCTCAATATACTTTTTCATTACATAATAAGCTATATCGCTATATCGATATCTATTGGACTTAAGGTGTTGTCTACCAATCCTATTATAGATGGAATCCTTATAAACATCCTTAATGTACAATTGATCTGCCACCTTTAGGGAATAACCACTGGTCGGCTGCTGCCTGTAAAATTCACTGGAAGGTTTTCTTTTGTCATCCAAAGTATCGATATAAAAGGCAATCCAAGCAGGTAATCTACCGTAATGCGACAGTGCCTTAAGGACGGTGACATTTTTTAAGTCGGAATTGGAATAGTCCGGTATAAGTTCCTCAAAGGTATTATTCAAAGCAATTTTGCCCTCCTCCTCCATTTTCATTACCATGGGCAAGGTTGCCAATATCTTGGTTATGGAAGCCAAATCATAAATATGGTCCGGGGTTATTTTTTCGTTCGAATCATAGGTGGGCTTTCCAAACCCTTTGTTGTAAATAACTTTTCCTTTTCTGGCAACAACAATCTGTGCTCCAGGAAACATTAAGGAGTCGATTCCATTTTTAACCATCTCATCCACTCTTGCCAATTTGCTGGAACTTATTCCCACCCTTTCCGGAAAACTATATCCCAACCGCTTCAAAGATTCCAACTGAATGGATGTATTCACTGGAAAGTCGGCATGGGAGCTAACAGGCAAAATCCCTTTGGCCGGAAGGGCTCCAAAGATCACCTGCGCCGTTTTTTCTTGGGCCAATTTACTATTCTGGTATCCAACGACCACCGCGTCTATACTTTCAAAAATCGGCACGTCTAAAAGGGCATAGGGTTTTGCAAATACGGCCAATATAAGATTGGAAGTACGTTCCCTTGCTATTTCCCCTAACCAGGAGAGTTCGTTTTTGGTAAATTTATAGGCCTTCCAAGGGCTTTCGTTACTCTTGTGCAGACCAACGATTACCAGATTGTAATTACTTAACTTTTGCTTCAAGGTCGCTACATCCTTAGCGTTGATCTGTGTTACGGTAGCATATTTATTCAATTCCTTTAGAAAAGGATCACTTTCGGCATCCCCAAATTTCACATAAGCAATTTTCTTGTTTTCCAACTTTTTGATCGCCAATAAGGAAAAGTCATTTTTCACCACTGTGATGGCATTCTCAATAGCCTCTTCGTAAAGCAGATCATCCTCCAAGGAATTTAGATCTTCATATAGATTTTTGATATCTATGGGCCTATAATTGTGAAGGCCCACCTTGTACTTTGCCATTAGTATTTTCTTCACGGAAGTAGCCAATCTATTTTCCGTTATCCTTCCTTTATTATAGGCTTCCATAAGTTTTGACTTGGCTTTGGCAACATCCAAAGGCATTAATAGGATATCGTTCCCTGCCAAAAATGCGGACAGCTCCACCTCGCCTTCCTTGGCAAAATTGGATACCCCCTTCATGTTTAGTGCATCGGTGAATACCAATCCCTTAAAGTTAAGCTGTTCCTGTAATACATCCCCAATAATCTGTTCGGATAGTGATGATGGGTAACCTTCTTTTATTTCCAGGCTCGGCACACTTAAATGTGCAACCATTACACTACTTAGTCCCTCCTTAATCAGTTTTCTATAGGGATATAATTCTATACTGTCCAATCGCTCCCTTGTGAAATCTATTACCGGTAAGGCTTTGTGCGAATCCACTGCTGTATCCCCGTGTCCGGGAAAATGCTTCCCACTAGATAATACTCCCGCTTTTTCCATGCCCTTCATAAAGGAAATCCCTTTTTGGGCCACGTTTTCGCGGTCCTCACCAAAGGATCGATTCCCAATTATTGGATTACGAGGATTAATATTGATATCGATATCAGGGGCAAAATTAATGTGCACTCCCAATCTTTTTGCGTGTTTGCCGATCCGGTTTCCTACCCTTTCCACTAGGGAATTATCTTTTATGGCCCCCAAGGTCATATTCCATGGGAAGGCATAGGTAGAATCCAATCTCATGGCCAGACCCCATTCCGCATCCATACCTATCATGAGGGGAACTTTCGCATTCTTTTGAAATTCATTGGTCAATAGCGCCTGGCGAACGGGACCGCCCGTGGAAAAAATAACTCCCCCAATATGTTGATCCTTGATCAACTTTTTTGTTTTTTCCGTACTGGCCTTATCCTGATCCGAAGTAACCATAACCATGAACAGCTGTCCCAATTTTTCATCGAGGGACATTTGACCATAGGTGGTCTCTACCCAGTTACGTTGAACCAAAGTATCCTTGGTAACCAAAGGGTTTATTTGACCTTGTACAGTGTATATTGATATTGAAAATAGTAATATTAGGTAAATTATGCGCATAAAAAAATCCATCTCTGATGGTAACTAAGAATTATTTGAATTATTACACTTATTCGAATAACAGCCTAAATCTATGGTTGAGCTGTATTTTCAACCAGGGCAGCTTACATAAAACGACCGTGCCAGCTTTCTTCAGCCGGTACTTCCCAATGATTCTGGTATTCGTGTTTATTGGTCACCAAATTATTAAATACAATGGTGTTCTTGGAAACGGCTTTTTGCTTGGCCATTTTTTTGAAGTCGACCAAGGGTTTGTAAGCCACAAAATCGCCCTGTTTATATGAAACATTCATTTTATCCAACAGTTCCACCTTGTATTTTTGCTCCAGTTGCTGAATAAAGCGTACGGAAGCATCTATGGAACACCCTGTAGCAGCGTTGAGGGTTTGGTCCAATGCAAGGACAATAAACCTGTTATACCTAATTTCATAGCCAGCACGCAAATCGCTCCCATGGGCGGTCCACTCTGCAATGAAGGCATCCAGTTCCTGTCTTAGTTGCTGTAATTCTTCTTGTGAAAAACTTCTACTGGCCTGAAATATCCAAACTCTAGATTCATCCGGTAATGTGTTAAATTCTACGAGCATTTATTAAGTTTTTAATGTTCACCCTAACGATTCTCCAATTAATATTATCGTTCGGTTCTATTCTACCTGGTTCCGATCTTGGTCTGTCTAATTCTAAAGTGTGGTTATATACTTTTATTTTGTAATCTCCGTTTTATCCATTCTTGGTAATCCGGGGATATTGGGCTAATCGTTAAGACAAATTTACAAATCCTCTGCACTGGCAATCAATTCGGCAATATCCATTACAGCCACAGTGGCTTCTTTTTCCTTATTTTTCACTCCATCTGTCAACATAGTGTTGCAAAACGGGCACCCGGCGGCAATTATTTCCGGTTTAATGTCCAGGGCCTGTTCTGTGCGCTCAATATTAATATCCTTACTACCCTTTTCCGGCTCCTTGAACATTTGGGCACCACCGGCACCACAACACAATCCACGTTTTTTACAATTTTTCATTTCTACCAATTCGGCATCCAACTTGCGAATCAGATCCCGTGGAGCTTCGTATACATTATTGGCCCTCCCCAAATAGCACGGGTCGTGAAAAGTAATTCTTTTCCCCTTAAACTTACCACCTTCCATACTGATACGGCCTTCATCCAGCAACTGTTTTAGGAATTGGGTATGATGTACCACCTCGTAATTACCTCCAAGGCCCGGATATTCATTTTTTATGGTATTAAAACAATGAGGGCAGGCCGTTACTACCTTCTTTACCGCATAGGCGTTTAAAACTTCTATATTGGTCACTGCCTGCATTTGAAACAAGAATTCGTTACCGGCCCTTTTGGCAGGATCTCCCGTACAGCTTTCTTCGGTACCCAAAACAGCAAAGCTAACATTGGCCTTGTTCAAAATCTTGACAAAGGCCTTGGTTATTTTTTTTGCCCGATCATCAAAACTTCCGGCACAGCCCACCCAAAACAATACTTCCGGTTGTTGACCTGCTGCAAAAAGTTCTGCCATAGTAGGCACTCTCAATTCATTTTCCATGATAACGGTAATTTCTTTATGACTCCTTGGACCAATTAAGCCTATCCATTTGGTTGAATGGCCATGGTGCTCCATTATTTTCAATATTGCCCATCATATTATTTAAGTCCGACGGTGCGGCCGATTGCTCCATAACCAAATATTGACGCATATCCATAATAATGGACAAAGGGTCTATACTAACGGGACAGGCCTCAACACAAGCATTACAGGAGGTACAGGCCCAAAGTTCCTCATGGGTTATATAATCTCCCAACAATTGTTTTCCATCTGCAACGAACTCTCCTTTATTGGCATCAATATTCTTGCCAACTTCTTCCAGCCTATCCCTAGTGTCCATCATAATTTTTCGAGGGGATAATTTCTTGCCCGTTTTATTGGCAGGACACTCACTGGTACAGCGACCACATTCCGTACAGGTATACGCATTCAATAATTGCACCCATTTCAGGTCCATTACATCCGATGCGCCAAATTTTTCAGGTACCGTTGCATTCCCATCGGGTGCAGCAAATGGGTCCGCAGTAGGATCCATCATAAGTTTAACCTCCTTGGTCACGGCCTCCAAATTATCGAACTGTCCCTTGGGTCGTAACTTTCCAAAATAGGTATTCGGGAAAGCCAGCAAAATATGTAAGTGTTTGGAATAATATAAATAATTCAAGAACATTAAAATACCTACAATATGTAACCACCAAGCCGATCTTTCTATCCCTATGACAGAGGAAACGGACATTTCCTGAAACATGGGAGCTATAAACTGGCTCACAGGAAAAGCCCCTGCTTTGGTATAATGCGCCACGTTCATTTGCTGCAATTGATAATCAGCCGCGTTCATAGTCAGAAAAAGTATCATCAGGATCAATTCTATATAAAGAATTAAATTTCCATCTTTTTTTGGCCAACCCTTCATCTCGGGGTTGAGGAATCTCCTCACCTTAATAAGGTTTCTGCGGATCCAAAAAATAACCACCGCTACAATGACCAACAAGGCCAGTATTTCGAATGATCCGATTAAAAAACTATAAAATCCTCCCAGAAAGGCAAATATCCTGTGGGTTCCAAAAAGACCATCTATAATGATCTCCAATACTTCAATATTAATAATAATGAAACCTAGATAAACTATGATATGAAGAATTCCAGGTATGGGCCGTACAACCATTTTGGTCTGTCCCAGTGCGATCCTGAACATATTGTTCCATCGTTGCGATTTATTATCACTGGTGTCGGCGGCTTTGCCCAATTTAATATTACGGGCCAGCTTTTTAATATTTTTTGCAAAAAATCCAATTCCCGCAAAAAGTACAATTGCAAAAATAATATTAGGAATATAATCCATATTGTGATTCTCTATTTTTCAGCCGGATCTTCTTCAGGAATGGCGTAGTCTATTTGTTTTTTACCAAATACAGAAACATTTACATAACGTTTTGGATTTAGGCGAAAATCCTGCAATAGCAAATCCAATTCCCTAGAGGCGTCGGCTAGATTGTTATAAAGCGCTTTGTCGTTTACCAATTTTCCCAAGGAACCTTCACCTCCTTCTATTTTCTCCATCATAGCATTAATTTTCCCCATGGTGGATTCAAGTCCTTTTATCGTCTGGCCCAACCCGGCATTGGCCAATGTATCCGAAAGTTTGCTAAAGTTATCGGTAATGGTCCCCAAATTAGAGATTGACTTGTCCAGATCATCCTTGTTCTCCGATAGGATTTGGTTTAAGGAATTAGCGCTTCCCTGAAAACTTTTAACCAATAGGTTCAATCCAGCAATACTTTCCCGTAAGTCCGTTTTGGTTTTTGGATCCAAAATATCATTAAAGTTCATCAACAAAGAATCTGCATTGGTTACCGCTCCTTCTACTTTCATTTGCAAGGGTGTCAGGCGTTGCTGTACCAATTCCGTAAGGCCTGGTCTGGTACTGGATGGCAGTGTATCCCCTGATTTTGCCATGTCGGCACCGTCAAAAACGGGCTTTATCTGTATTCCCTTTCCTCCAATGATTCCCGTGTCGTACAATTCCGCACTACTGTTTTTGGAAAAAGAGAAGCTATTGTCTACCGTAAAGGTGACCAATAGATTCCCAGAGGCATCATTAAATCTTATGTCGTTTACCGTACCTACCGAGAAACCGTTGATGGTAACCTGGGTGCCGGATTGCAAACCTCCCACATGATGATATACCGCATAGAAAGTTTTGCTATTATCAAAAAGAGGTGTGGATTTTAAATAACTAAAACCAAGTATGAATAAAAGGATACCCCCCAAGACTATAATACCCGTTTTTATTTCCCTAGATATTTTCAAAAGCTTTTATTTTCAGTTCCTAACAAAATTAGAAATAATTTTTAGAAGAGTGACTATTATTCAGAAACGTATTTAAGAGCCTCCGTTTCAGAAATACGCACCCCATCCTTATAAGCTACGATATAGGATGTATTATACCCTTTGGCATCTGCGTTGCTCTTAAGAAGTGTGGCTTGGAAATGGGAATCCGTATTCCCGTACATATAGCGATATAAATTTTTGTAAGGCTCTTTGGACAAGGTATTCAACCCTTTAAAATTCTCCGAATGCAATGGAATATTTTTTGAACTTGCAAAAATTTGAACCTTAAAAATAATATTTTCAGATTTCTTGGTCTCGCTTTCAACTGCCTTGGGTTCCTCTTTCTTAATTGGTTCCTTTACTATTTCCTTGGTAGTATTATCCGCTTCATTCTTTACCACTAACACTGTCTTGGGAATATTCTTTACAGGTTTTTGCTCTAGCACCAATTGTTCAGATTTCTTTTCCCCTGAATTGGCCACAGATTTTTCGGCCGATTTCTTAACCTCCCCCTGCTTTGGTTCAGGGGCTACAGGGGTATTGTTCATAGCTATCTGATCCGAACCAGAAATCATCTCGCCCTTATAAGCTAAAATAGCATCGGCAATGGCCTTGCCCATTTCATTATGTCCTTTTGGAGAATTCAAATAGGCCCCTTCATCCTTATTCGTCAAAAAGCCGGTTTCTACCAAAACGCTGGGCATAAAGGTCTGGTGGAGAACTATAAAACCTGCTTGCTTCACTTTTCTATCCGTTCTCTTCAATTTTTTTGAAAAATTATCCTGCATCAACTTGGCAAGGTTGATACTTTGATCCAGAAACTCCTCTTGCATAATGGTGAGCCCAATGATGGATTCCGGGGAATTAATATCGTAGGCCGCATATCGACTCTCATAATTATCTTCCAGATAAATTACCGAGTTTTCCTTCTTGGCTATTTCAAAGTTTTGCTTATTGGCGTGCAACCCCAGAACAAAAGTGCCCGCCCCATGGGCATCGGAACTATGCGAATCACAATGCACGGAAACAAATAAATCAGCGTTGGCCTTATTGGCTATTTCACCTCTGCGGTACAAATCCACAA
>TARA_R110002050_G_scaffold106504_2_pt1 | contig 37904 bp, 31 predicted proteins | sample TARA_R110002050 | Tara Oceans TARA_R110002050 (sample SAMEA4396988) | marine metagenome | biome: Polar Biome; feature: [DCM] deep chlorophyll maximum layer (ENVO:01000326); material: water (ENVO:00002006), including particulate matter (ENVO:01000060) such as... | depth 25 m
GTACTTTATATATTATCCATAAAACCATAAAAGGATAGAGTGCTTTTTTATTAGGATGAAATTTAAAAATAATGTTCTTCATGTAAGAATAGTGGTTGTTCCAACTTCTTTTCATACTAAACTTTCTTTTCCCCATCCCGCCATCAATATCCATTCTCCGGATCAAAGCTGGTTCTATCTTAAAATCTAAACGGTATCCATTCTTAAGATGTTTATGCAGTTTAAAGGCAAATGAATGCTCATCTTGATTGACTACATTTGTTTCCCATAAACCAACTTTTAAAACCCAATCTCTTCTAATAGAGGAGTTTGTACCATGGAGCCACCCAACGTTATCTACGTTTTCATCAAATTGGGCAAAAGTATATGGAAATTTCAACCAGTTATAAGACATACAACACATTCTTATAAAGTACCTCATTGATTGAGCATACGTACACTGATGATTTTTTCCTTGAAATATATGCCTCCCTGTAAAACCAACTAAGTATTCATCATTATAGGCTTCTACATGCTGCTTTATCCATTGATTATTAACCGGTAAATCATCGTCATCAACAAAAAGTAGAATTTCTCCTGAAGCGTTAAGTACACCTTCATTCCTAGCTTTTGGCCCCGCTAATGGTTCGAACTTTAGTAGGGTAATTCTAGAATCTTTAGAAAGCTCTAAAAGCTTATTCCAATCTTTTTGCTCGTATTTAGTAGATTGCTCAACAATTATTACTTCGTAAGAATCATAGTCTTGACTGAGCAAATTGTCTACTAATTCACATAAAGCATGTACCCTATTGTACGACCGAACAATTATTGAAGCTTGAACTTGCACTAAGCTCTAGCAGCGCGTTTTCTTAGGCTTTCGAGTAAAGAGGCAAACCCTTTTCTACTAATGATTCTTTGAAATTGGCGGTTGTACGCTTCAGCAGTAGACACATCATCGATAATCATATCAGTAATTACCCATTCTTTCCCTTCTAAGGCCATTGAGTAATTAACAGGAGTTCTTACATCGTCTAACTCGGCATATGTGCTTACATCGGCGTTATCGTCTTTTACAATAATATCTTTATATGTTACTTTAGCTCTATAAATATCTAATTTATTTAAAGACTGATCGCGAACTATTGTAGCAAATAGTTCTACAAACTCTTCTCTCTCTTTCACTTCAATAGTATCGTAAGTAGCTTCGAGAGCAAATTTTGCCATTGCTCTAAAATCAATTATTCCGTTAACGATATCTTTTAATTTATCTCGTTGTGCATCGGTATACTCTGAGTCCTTTGGACCAAGAAGAGTTTTAATCTCCAGGTCTCTTTGCTCAAGCATTTTCTCAATGTCTTGTTTTGGTGTTTGAGCCTGTACAAAGGGCGAAGCCAAAACCATTAATAACATCCCGAATATTATTTTTGAAAATTTCATAGTATTAATTTTTTATCGTTGAACCTGTTAACGGTAATCCTGCCGATATATTTAATTTCACCACTGAAGAATTAAAATCAAAGATAGACTCTTTTTCCTTTAGCCTAAGTTCGAGCTCCATTTTCATTGCGTCAATTAAATCTTTCACTTCACCTATACCAAAATCGTAATCAAGTTGTTCCATCGTAAGCCACTCTTTTGTAGTAACTAATGCTTCATTAGTTTTCTGAACTCTAGTTTCATCAATAGTGGCATTTTTATAAGCTTCAATAACTTGTAGGATAATACCATCGTGAGCTGCTTGTCTTAAGCTACTAATTTTACGCAACTCAATCTTACTTCGTTCTACACTTGTGTTCGCTTGGAAAAAATTAAGATTTTGACGAATTGTAAAACCTAGAGCTGTATTAAATGTGTTTTCAGGTGTACTTATAAATGGATTTGGTTGGCGTGGTCGAATCGGAGTTGATGCAAGCGTAGTTGTAAAACCAAAGTACAAACCAGGTAAGTTCTGAGCTTTTAAAGAAGATATATAAGTTTGCATAGCTTCCTTGCCATAATCAAGACCGCGCAGTTCTGGCCTATTTATAGATGCGCTATTTTGATAGTAATTCAAACCTAGTAAATCTACAGAAACAGGGTCAAGATATTTTGTTTGAGGCTCATAGATTGTGTTTTGCTCATTTCTAAGTGCATACTTCCATGCAGACTTTACAAACTCCAAGCTTTGATACACTTCTACTTTCTGAATCTCGAATTGGGATTTAAATACTTTAAATTTAAAAATATCACTTTCGTCCGTTTCCGCATCATCTTGTCTTTTGTTTAAAGCACGCTCAATCTGGCCAACTTTGTCATCAGCGTCTTTTATTAACCGTTCTATTTCCAGCGCTAATACATAGCTGTAATACAATTGATGTAATTTAAGCTCAAAATCTTGTTTAGAAGCTTGAAATTCTTGTTGAGCAGCCTTTACGCCAATTTGTGCGGCATTCACAGCCTTATTTATTGCACCCCATGTAAAAACGGGCTGTACACCTGAAACACGAAGTCTTGTAAAAACTCCAACTTTATCCCAATCGTTTATTGCATCTGGATCTAAATATATTTCTTCTTCTGGATAATTATTAGGAGATGTAACACCTGGCACTAAAGAATGTTCAGATTGAAAAGAAAGTTTAGGCAAAAAACGTTGATCTTTAGCCTGCTCAACACGATTATTGGCTAAATTAACTTTAGATTTTTCGTAATCAATCTGGCCTGAATTAGCAATCGCTTTGTCCACAAACTCTTCAAAAGAAATTTTAAGAGTATCTTGGGAGTGGATAGTTGGGGAACAAAGTAAAATAAGTGGGACAAGGATACTAAGTATTTTCATATCTAATTTAATGATTTTAAAGAACCAGTAACGAAATAATTCACCATTTATTTAAAACACAAATAGCCCCATAAGGGGCTATTTGTTTTGCGGAGAGTGAGGGATTCGAACCCCCGGAGACTTGCGCCTCAACGGTTTTCAAGACCGCCGCATTCGACCACTCTGCCAACTCTCCGTTATTTTTAATCGCCACTAAGTGCTTGCGCACCAGATACGATTTCTGAAATCTCAGTAGTAATGGCACTTTGTCGAGCTTGGTTGTATTTAAGCTTCAAAGTACGTTCTAATTCTTTTGCATTTTCAGTAGCGCTATCCATTGCTGTCATACGAGCGCCTTGTTCCGATGCATTCGATTCAAGTATTGATTTCCATATTTGCATGTTTAAATGCAGTGGAAGTAACCTGTCTAAAATCGCTTTTGAATTAGGCTCGTAAATATAATCATTAACATCATTAGAAGCACTATCAGATTTAACAGAAATTAAAGAATTTGGATCTATTGGAAGAACTTTTTCTACTTTTCTGTTCTGAGCTATAACAGACTTAAACTCATTAAATGCAATAAATACTTCATCATAAACGCCTTCTACAAACTCATTTGTAGCAGCTTCCATTATTTTTGAAGACTTTTCATATTCAATATTATCAAAGAAACCTGGGAAAGATTCTACTACATTATAATTTCTCTTAGAGAAATGATTTGAAGCTTTCTTACCAATAGTTATCAATGAAACAGTACCAGCACTTAGCTGTTTAGCGTAAGTAGATTGAAGTGTTTTTTCAACTTCCTTAAAAAGGTTGTTATTAAAACCACCACATAATCCCTTGTCAGAACCTACAACTATAAATAATAGATTTTGATTGGTTTCCGAAATTTCCATAACAGGATTATTATCGGAATTACTTCCCGCTAAGCGTCCTACAACTTCTTGAATCTTAGCTGCAAAAGGACGTGTTTTAGTCATCCTTTCCTGAGCTTTTCTAAGTTTAGCAGCAGCAACCATTTTCATGGCTTTTGTGATCTGCTGTGTGTTGTTTACAGAACCAATTCTATTACGTATATCGCGTAGATTAGCCATAAGTTATGCTTCTTCAGTGGCTAATATTTGATCAATAACAGTATTTGCTATTGCAATTACTTTTTCAGAAAAATCGTCAGAAATATCACCAGACTTAGCTAATTCTTTCATATCAGAATCATGCTTCATGCCCACAGTTTCGAGGAACTGATCCTGGAACCCACTAATTGACTTAACAGGAAGCTTATCTAATAGGCCTACACTGTTAACTTTTAGAAGAACAATTTCTTGTTCCACTGGAAGTGGCTTGTATACATCTTGTTTTAGAAGTTCTGCGGTTCTTTCACCACGTCTTAATTGAGCTTGAGTAGATGCATCAAGATCTGATCCAAACTTAGCAAAAGCTTCTAATTCACGGTACTGAGCTAAATCTAACTTAAGTGTACCTGATAATTTCCTCATAGATTTAACCTGAGCAGAACCACCTACACGTGATACTGAAATACCAACGTCAATTGCAGGTCTTACACCAGAGTTAAATAAATCTGTATCTAGGAAAATCTGACCATCCGTAATAGAAATTACGTTTGTAGGAATATAAGCAGAAACGTCACCAGCTTGTGTTTCAATAACAGGTAATGCTGTTAAAGAACCGCCACCTTTTACAAAAGGTCTAAGTGATTCTGGAATATTGTTCATAGACTGAGCTACTTTATCATCTCTAATGATTTTAGCAGATCTTTCTAAAAGACGACTATGTAAATAGAACACATCGCCAGGATAAGCTTCGCGACCAGGAGGACGTTTCAGCAATAATGACATTTCACGGTAAGCAACAGCTTGTTTCGATAAATCATCATAAATAACTAACGCATGGCGCCCAGTATCTCTAATGTACTCGCCAATAGCTGCGCCTGCAAAAGGAGCAATATAACGCATAGGAGCAGTTGCACTTGCTGGAGCTGAAACAATAACGGTGTAATCCATAGCGCCATTATCTTCTAACGCTTTTTGGATACCTGCTACTGTAGAACCTTTTTGCCCGATTGCAACATAAATACAGAGAACAGGATTATCAGAATCCTGAGTAGCACGCTGATTTATAATAGTATCTACTGCAACAGAAGTTTTACCAGTCTGGCGATCGCCAATAATAAGCTCACGCTGCCCACGTCCAATAGGAATCAAAGAATCAATAGCTTTAATACCAGTTTGAAGAGGCTCAGTTACTGGCTCACGATAAATTACACCAGGAGCTTTTCTCTCAAGCGGTAATTTAATAGTATCTCCAGATATTGGTCCTTTACCATCAATTGGAACTCCAAGAGGATCAATAACACGTCCTAAAACGCCTTCACCTACATTGATAGAAGCGATATCTTTAGTACGTTTTACAGTGTGGCCTTCTTCAACAGCATTAGAAGAACCGAATAATACGATCCCTACGTTGTCTTCTTCAAGGTTAAGAACCATACCTGTAACGCTTTTACCTTCTTCATCTTTCGAATCAGGTAACACTACAAGTTCTCCTTGTTGTACTTTAGAAAGTCCGTATACGCGAGCGATACCGTCTCCTACTTCAAGTACGGTTCCTACATCATAAACTTCTGCTTCATTATCGAAGCCGGCAAGCTGCTTACGCAGAATGGCTGAAACTTCGTCGGGTCTGACTTGGCTCATTGTTTTACTTTAATTTCTGAATCTGTTCAATTTCTATTCCATCGATGATTCGAGGAACAGCGTTTCGAGCTGATTTAATTTATATTTAACTGTTGCGTCTATGACGGTATCTTCAATTTTCACTGAAATACCACCAATTAAATCTGCTTGTACTTTCTGTGAAAGGTCAACTTTTTTAGAAGTTGCTTTCTCAAGACTGTCAGTAAGCTTAGCAAGCTGTTCTTTATCAAGAGCCTGTGCCGTGCTAACTTCTACCGAAATGATGCCTGCATACTTGTTGTATTCTATTACAAAGGCAGAAACGATATCATATAAAATATCTTCTCTACCTTTTTCCGTAATAAGAGAAACAAACTGAGCAGCCTCTTTTGATATTCTACTATCAAATATAGAGGCCAACACTTCTTTCTTATCCTTAGGCTTAACAATTGGGCTTTTTAGAAAAAGCGCAAGTTCTTTAGAACCCTCAATTGTAGCTTTAATGGAAAGCATGTCTTCAAGCGAAGTTTCTACAAACTTTCCCTCTTTAGACGTTTCAAGAAATGCTATAGCGTAACGGCGTGCTGCTTTTGATACCAACATTAATGTTATGCTTAGTTGTTAGACAAGTCGTTAATAAAATTATCGACAAGCTTATTATTCTTATTGTTATCTAATTCTGCATCTATAATGATAGAAGCAGACTTAATAGCTAATTGCGCAACTTCATTACGAAGTTCTAAAAGAGCACGTTTCTTTTCTTGCTCAATAGAGGCTTTAGCTTGCTCAATAATTTGAGCCGCTTCATCCTTGGCTTTCGAAATACGTTCGGTTCGAAGTTGTTCCGCGTCTTCTAAAGCTTCCTTTCGGATTTTTTGAGCTTTAGTTTCTGCATCACGTAGCGCTTTGTCGTTATCTTTCGATACTTGCTCTGCTCTTGCTAAAGCTTTTTCCGCAGACTCCAAAGAGTCTTTGATGCTAGCTTCGCGAGCAGTAAGCGCAGTCATGATTGGTGGAACAGCGTACTTCATCATCACCGCAATGAATAGAATCATGGATACTAAAATCCATAACGCAAACCCTGGGTTAAATGAAAGTAAACCTCCTCCGCCGGCTAAAAGAAAAGTCATCTTTTATCGCTTTTTATTGACCAATTCCAAGAGCAAGAAGAATACAGATAACCGCACCAAGAAGAGCTACACCCTCGATGAATGCTGCTGTAAGAATCATTGCGCCACGAATATCGCCAGCTGCTTCTGGTTGGCGAGCGATGCTTTCTGTAGCTGCTTTACCAATCATTCCGATTCCAATTCCAGCACCTAGTGCTACTATTCCAGCTCCGATGCCAGCTGCTAAAAGTCCCATAGTATTATTTTTTTTGTTGTTTAAGTTTATGAGTGAAAAATATTATGCTACGTGTTCAGCATTATAATGTTCTTCGTCATGATGATGATCTTCTGCAGCCATTCCAATGAACACTGCTGACAATAGGGTGAAAATATAAGCCTGTAGTAACCCTACAAAAACCTTAAGTGCGTATAACACTACTGTTAATGAAACGGAAACAATACTGATTCCGTAAGCCCCTATTGATCCAAAAAGTTCTGCAAATATAAATATTAAGCCCAAAATGGCAATAATCATAATTTTACCAGATAGCATATTAGCGAATAATCGAATAGCTAATGCAAAAGGTTTTGTAAACATACCCAAAACCTCTACTGGAGTAAGAATAATTCTTACCCAACCTGGAACACCAGGGAACCAAAAGATGTGACCCCAATAATCTTTTGTTCCACTAAACTGAGTTACAAAAAATGTAATTACTGCAAGCGTAGCTGTTACCGTCAAATCTGCTGTGGCAGTAGCTGCCCATGGTAACAGACCAAATAAGTTCATAAAAGCGATACCCATAAACATTGTAAAGAGATAAGGAACGTATTTATCAGCCTTATGATCGTCTATGTTAGCCCTTGAAACATCGTCTCTAATAAATAAGAATAACACTTCAAACATGTTCTGCAACCAGCCTTTTGGCTCAACTTCTTGCCCAACACCTTTTTTGTACCTACTAGACATAGCAAAGGTAAACCATATTGCTAAACCCATTCCTAACCAAAAGTATACTAGGTGAGAAGTAATTGAAAAATCCATTACGATATGCCCGCCATTTGTCGGTACTAAAACATGGTCAACATCTTCAAACAACCCAGATTCAATAGCAGCTTGCGTACTTCCTGAAACTTCAAAACTCACATTACCTTCTGCACTTTCCAAAACAATTAACCTTGGAAGCGGAATATGAATACTAAATAAATTAAAATAATCGTGGTCTGCAACAGTTCCCATTACATCTAAAGGTGAGCCACCGCTCTTCTCTTCAGCTGCAGAGGTGGTTGATGTGCTCACTGAAATAAACAAAAATGTGAGGAATAAGCGACGAAGCGTCTGGATCATTACTATTAGCTACTTTTTTTGTGTAAAAGTTGGTTGAATAAAATCATTTCCGTTACAGAATGATAAAGATAGGAAATTATAAAACTAACTGTAAAGAAGATTTCGTCAATTTTTTCTAATTGTAGAAAAAAGATTAGTGCTACTAGCACTACGATGAACCGAATGAACATCGCAAAGAAAAAAACCTCAGTAAACGTACCCCATTCGCTATCTATTAATCTTTCATTAATCCAAGCGCTAGTTAAAACGAAAACAAAACTTAGCAAGAAACCTAGTAACCCTGAACCGATTAGCTGAATATGAACGAAAAAGAACAGAACCCCGATAAGAATCAGGAGCGGAATATTAAATTTCAAAAAGCGTAAAACCATTATCCGAGATCGTCAATTTTTTTACTGTTCTCGAATCTCTTTGAGATTCTCATAATTATTAAGAAAAAAATAACAATCCCAACAACCGCCCCTATTAGCACTCCAAAAGGTGACGTTGCAAAAAAGAAATCGACCCCGTACCCTAGCCCAATAGGGATTAACAGCGAGGCAGCGATTTCACTGCCTAAACTTAGGTATTGAGCATATTCTTCGGATATTGCCAAGTTTAATCCTAAGAGCTTTTCATTTTTGTTTCTTGTACAAATTCAGCATCACTATCTGAGGATAGGTTTAAAGACCCAGCTCCCATTTTGCATGAGCCATTTATTTGAGCACCTTCTTCTACAATTACTGTTTTCGTAAATATATTCCCATCGATTACAGCACTATGTCTAAGCACAAGTTTATTTGTAACTCGAATATCGCCTTCCACTCTTCCTGCAATATCGGCGTCGCTTGAAGTAGCATTTCCTTTAACCAGACCTTTATCAGTTATAATAATTTTACCTTTAGATACAGCCTCGCCAGTAATGGAGCCACTAATTCTTATATCTGAACCAGTTTGAATATTCCCTTTAATTTTAGTGCCTTCACTAATGATATTAACCGATGGTGTTGTGTTATTTGTAGAACTATTACTCACGACTTTCTTCTTTTTATTTGCGTTAAACATACCTGATTATTGTATTAAGTATAATAATGGATTTTGAGGAACTCCATTCTTCCATATTTCAAAATGTAAGTGAGGACCTGAACTTGAAATTCCAGTATCACCCGTCAACCCTAACATGTCGCCTTTTAGCACGCTATCTCCTTCTTGCTTGTATAGCTTTGAACAATGCTTATACGTTGAAACAAGTCCATCGCTGTGCTGAATAGATAGTACGTAACCAAAATCTAGCGTCCAAGAAGAAGAAATCACAGTTCCATCAGCAACGTTGGTTAGAATCTGATCTTTTTTTGTAGCAATATCAATTCCGAAGTGTCCATTCTCAGGCTCATACCCTCTAGTATTTGTTCCTTGAGCTGGATATCTGGAAGGGAAATCTGAAGCACTTTTAATAATGTTTGATGTTAAAAAATCACTATTATTAACTTCATCAAAAACATTTACATATTCAAAAGACTGTAAAGAATTTTCTTCAAGTTGCGTTCTTGAAATAAGTGCATCCGTAAGCTTTTGATCTTGAGCTAGCGTTGTGTCTTTATTTGTTCGAATCACATCTTTAATAACTAGTAGCTGGCGGTCCCGAACATCGAGAGAGTCTTGCAGTGCTAGTAACCGTTCAGAAATATTTTCGATCTCCCCTCTAATCTCAGCTTCATCCGAACTATACAGCAACCCACCTAATGGGGTGAGCATAAATATAAGTACCACTAACAAAGCCAATGTTATGGAGGTAATTAACCAAGTTCCAAATAAGGAATTAGGCTTTAAGATATAAGAGTTATCCTTACCAGGGCTAGAATCATCTAGTAATAATACCTTTATTGTTCTATGACGCTCTTTAAAAAGTCTTTTTAGAAATGCCTTCATTCTACGATTCCATCGGCTTGGCTTGATTGGTTTCTATAACTTCTGAGAATAATTTAGCTAATTCAGCTGCTATTCTACTCCTGTCATATTGCACAACGAATTTATAATTCGCAATCGGAAATGTTTTGTTTTCGAAATCTCTGAATATTTTCTGCAATTCCGACTTAATTTCGTTCTTTGAACCTGGGTTTGCAGTATAAAAAGCACCATACTCACCTAGCAAGGTTCTTGTCCCTCCTTCAGGCACAAGAGCTAAAATAGGTTTCTTTGTTCCAAAATATTCAAACATTTTGCCTACTGTAACTTTATCTGAATGGTTCATGTGCCCTACCATTAGCCAAAGCACATCAGCTTTCATAATATTTTTAACCGCTACTTTATGGTTCACATATCCATAATCTTTAATCACTTCCTGGAGCTTATACTTCTCAATGAGCAATAAGGTCTGAGCGTCTAAACCTCCTTGAAAATGAAGTTCAAGCTTACTTTTGTAATCAGGCTTCTCTAACAGTAGCTCATAAATAGATTCTAAAAAAAGATCCGGTTTTCTATCCCCATAGAATAAACCGCTATAAAAAAGAGTCAATTTGCCGGATTTTTGCTGTTCATTAGACTCAATAGCAAAGTCTTCGGGATCATATCCTTGATTGATTACTCTAATGTCTAGTGCAGGATATCTGCTACCAATAGATTCCTTGTAAGGTTCATTGATAACGGTCAAAACATTGGCTTGAGAAAGAGTCTCAGCCTCAATCTTCTTCATTTTCTGTTTATGCCAACTTGTTGGATACTTAATGAGATGACTTTCAAGCCATTCATCTCGTAAATCCATAACCACAGGAAGCCCCGTATTCTTTTTTAAATTGCCAGCTAACATTAAATTGCTATAAGGTGCTGCCGTTGAGAAAATTATTTCTATATTTTTTTTCTCAATAAGCTCTAGAGCTAGTTTTTGTGCTGGTTCAATCCATCCTTTTTTATTATCTGGGAGCCAAAAGAAAACTGATACTTTGCGTAGTATTTGAGTTAACCAATTTGGTAGACTTACTTTTTTCTGAGCACCAGTTTTATGAAAAGGCGTATTTCCTTTTACTCTATGAACTTCTATATCTAATTGTTCTAGTTCATCAGCCAAAGAATCATCGAATGTGTGATAGGCTCCCGGCTCTGGACAGAGCACTATCGGGTTCCAACCAGATTTGCGTAAATACTTTACGAATTTAAGTGGACGCTGAACTCCACTCCCCCCCATAGGAGGAAAGTAGTAAGCAATGAAAAGAACATTTTTCATTTAGACAGCTTGGTTCATAAAGAGTAATTAGGTGCTTCTTTAGTAATCTGCACAGAATGTGGATGGCTTTCTTTGTAGGCTGCTGCAGAGATCTGAACGAATTCAGCTTTCCTCATATCTTGGCTATTTTTTGCGCCAACATATCCCATCGCAGCTCTTAGGCCGCCTATCATTTGATGAACAACTTCACTTAAAGTTCCTTTATAAGCCACTCGCCCTTCAATTCCTTCAGGAACTAATTTTTTAATATCGTCTTCCACATCTTGAAAATATCGATCTTTTGAACCTTTGTTCATCGCTCCGATACTTCCCATTCCACGATAGGATTTGTATTTCCGAGATTCGTAAATAATAGTCTCACTTGGGCTTTCATCAACGCCTGCAAACATAGACCCCATCATTACAACATCAGCACCACCGACAATTGCTTTTGGAATATCTCCTGTTTGTTTAATTCCACCATCAGCTATTAATCCAATTCCATTGGCGTTGCAATATGCGGCAACTTCCATTACAGCGCTAAGCTGAGGAACTCCAACACCTGTTACAATTCGCGTTGTACAAATAGAACCTGGCCCAACACCCACTTTTACAACATCCGCACCAGCAGCTACTAAAGCTTCTGCAGCAGCACGAGTGGCAATATTGCCGCCAATGATATTCAAATTTGGATATTTTTCTTTAATGAGAGTGATTGTTTTTAATACTCCATCAGAATGGCCGTGAGCCGTATCAACAGTAATTATATCTACGCCGGCTGTAACCAGAGCATCTACACGCTCTAATGTGTCTGCAGTTACACCAACAGCTGCACCAACTCTTAATCTCCCTAAATCATCTTTACAAGCATTAGGGAAGTTCATTTTCTTCTCAATATCTTTGAATGTAATTAACCCAACTAATTTATTTGAGTTATCAACAATAGGCAACTTCTCAACTTTATACTTCTGAAGAATTTGCTCCGCTTGTTTTAGCGTAGTTCCTTCTTTGGCAGTAATTAAATTCTCGTGGGTCATTATTTCACCCAGCTTGCGCCCTAGTTCCGACTCAAACCTTAAATCTCTATTGGTTACTATTCCAATAAGTAACCCTTTCTCATCTACAATCGGAATCCCACCAATCTTATGCATACTCATTAGTGCTCTAGCGTCATTAATAGTAGCCGTTTTATGTAAAGTAACGGGATCTACAATCATTCCGCTTTCGCTTCTCTTAACTAAGCGAACCTGCTCAGCTTGCTCCTCAATAGTCATATTTTTGTGGAGCATTGCAATTCCCCCCTCTCTAGCTAGTGCAATAGCTAATCGATACTCAGAAACTGTATCCATCGCGGCACTTACAATCGGAATATTTAGCTTTAATGTGGGAGTGAGCTGAACGCTAGTATCTACATCGCGTGGAAGCACTTGAGAATAGTTTGGAACAAGAAGAACGTCATCGTAGGTGAGCCCTTGCCGAGTGATTCGATCAAACGGTGAGGATTCGTTCATTTTAGGCATAGAACAGTATATTTGGCTTGCAGTTTTTCAAAGATACGAACTTCTGCAGAGGATTTAGAACCGTTCTTCCACATTTTTTGATTTTTTTCACTCAGAGTTTATTATCCTCTTCTATCGTCCCTCAAACTTTTCAAGTTTTGTAATCTATGCCTTCAAACAAAAAATATTCCTTAAACGAGGTTAAATCTATTATAAAAGTTGCCTCACAACTTCAGAGTAATCATTCAGAGAATAAAGAGGAAGAGTTCTCAATAGCAGATATTCTTGAGATTGCTGAAACATCTGGTATTTCTTTACAAAAAATTGAAGCAGCTATACAATTCCTTGAGAGCGAAGAGAACGACTACCTGACACATAAAACGGATACCATTTTTTCTCATGAACGTTTGATTGAGCATCAAGTTACTCCTGAAGTTTGGGAGCGTATAGTTCGTGAGTGTAGAACTAATTTTGATGATCTAGGCCAAACGAATCATTTCGGTAACACTTTAGAATGGTTTGGAAAAACTAAAAACAAAACCGCTGTTCATATTTCTATTTCATCTGGGAAAGAAATCAGCCGATTAAAAATTCATGTAGATTACTCTTCTATTTCAACCAAAATTAAAATAATAGCATCATTAGCAGGATTTATTTCCTTCGCAATTATCTCATCCATGCTGAATTTAGACTCTATATCTAACTTTGTACCACTCGTTCTAAATCTTACTGGGGCCGGATTTGGATACCTATCTAGCTCATTCTTTATAAAGCGTTACCTCAAAAAGAAATCCAATTTTTATACCACATTTATTGATAATACTTCGAAACTTATATCAACAAAATTCGAAAAGAAAATCTCTATAAATGAAGATACCTCGGTTGAAGATGAGGATACTATATTGAATAAAGGACATAACAGGGCGCGAGTTTGAAAACACCGAATCATATCTATTCTAAAAAAGAAATTTCAAAAATTCTATCTAAAGCTTCAGAGATTCAGACTCAGAAGGATTTATATGGCAATAAAGATGGATTAACGGAACAGGAGCTTTTAGAATTAGCAAAAGAGGTTGGGATAGACAAAGACTCTCTTCTTGAAGCGCTTAACAATGTTGATGCACCGGAGTTTGAATCAACGTTTAAGTGGTTAAGTGCTAGCAGTAGGATTCAAGACATCTCAATAATTGATGGTGAAGTTTCACCTGAACTTTGGGAGGAAATTATTCAGGAAATCCGAAGAGTAACGGGCGGTATTGGAAAATCAAGCAATACTGGAAAGTCATTAGAATGGGAACAAAGAAAGCAAGAGTTTGGATATAAACATATCTCACTAACTCCACAAAATGGGAAAGTTAAATTTCAATATGTTTCTAGTTGGTCGCCTTTAAAGTTCATGACTCTACTAATGACAACCTTTCTATCTGCGACTTTCGCACTAGTTGCTATGAAGGGTTTAGGCTATCCAAAAACTACAGCCATTCTCTTCGCTCCTCTGGGAGGCCTTATTGGTTTTTCTTTTGGAATGACATTTTTGAAATTTTATTTCAACTCAGAAAAGAAAAAACTTCAGAATATTGTACAATCTATTTCCAAGAAAATAAGAAGCAGTAAATCTCAACGGATTCATATAGAAGAGGAAGTAGATTTGACTGAAACATCAAACATCTCCTCTTCTAAACTGAAATCTTAATCAGAGAAATCATGCTAGCTGCTTAATTTTGAGGGCTTTTATAGCTGTAATTAGCGAACAGATTCCATCTTGGTAACAAGAAACCCAATAGTGAACTGTTTCTCTGCGACGTAGAACATATGGATCACAAGAAGAAAAATAGCCCTTTAGCTCCTGAACCATAAACTTAACATCGTTGTAGATTTCGATCTTTAGCTCTTCGGGTAACTTTGCCCAGCCCATTAGTTCAAACGTTTGCTCCATTTCATTAAACTCTTGTCTACTCTCTTTTTTAATGCGATTTAAAAGTGGAGTAACAAAAAGAGTTGTTTCAATTTGAGGAGCTACATGTGGTTTGGTAGATGCATTCGGTGTCATGATAGTTGGGTTTTGTTTTTTGATTTACCCAAATCTAATCACAACGTGTGACAGCATTATGTCACCTTAAAAAGATTTATTTAAAACCTGTCATTTGCACTTCTAATGATGCTTAGACCTCATAATTATAAATTAGAACTAGAACCTCGCTTTAGTGTAGGTTTAAAAGTAAGAGTTACACTTGTCCCTTTATCAGGGCTGCTCTGTATGTCCAAATTACCATTTAACTGAGATACAAAAACATTTATTAAATTTTGTGTTAGTGAATCTTCTTCATTGTTGAATTTATCAACATTAAATCCAATTCCATTGTCTTGGATGTTAAACTCTATAACATCCTTTTTTGCGTGCAATAATATGCTTAATGTAGGATGTTCAACACCATCAAATGCATATTTGAATGAATTTGAAGCTAATTCATTGATCAGTAATCCAAATGGAATTGCTTGATTTATACTTATTTTAATAACCTCTAAATCATAGGTAACAGCAATAACTTTGCCTCTATTTACACCATATATTTTCCGCAAATTTTCAATTTGTACTTGCAAACTCTCATCGATTGAAATGGCGGTAAAATCTCCTGACTCATACATTTGTTCATGTATAATTGCCATAGTTTTAATTCTTTGTACACTTAACCCAAGTGCACTTATAACTTTAGAATTTTTAGCTGAGAATATTTGCAATTCAAGCAAGCCAGAAATAATAGCTAAGTTATTTTTCACTCTATGATGAATTTCTGACAGAAGGACTTCCTTCTCTTCTAAATTCTCTTTTAGCAGTTTTTCCTGCTTCTTCCTTTCAGTAATATCTCTCCAAACAACATAAAAATAATCTTCATCGTCTTCTTCTATTTTTGTAAGCATTACTTCTGAAGGAAATACTTCGCCAATAATTTTTTTATGTAACCATTCAAATCTAATGTGTTTTTCTTTTGTGGCTTTTAGCATTTTATTAACCGCGCCACTATCTGACCTGGAACCATCCTCTTGAAATTCTGGTGAAATATCACTTGGTTTAAGGCCAATAAGGGCCTTCTTGGAGCGCATCCCTAAAGCCATTAAGGCAGCTTTATTACAATCTATGTATACCCCGTCTTTTATAATTAGACATGCATCCGTTGATCTAGTAAATACATCTCTATATTTTTTCTCAGATTTTATTAAAGCATCCTGAGTATGTTTTTTTTCAGTGATATTTTCTTTTACAGCAACGTAGTTTATAACATTACCTTGTGCATCTGTAATTGGCGAAATAGAAGCTAACTCCCAAAATATAGTCCCGTCTTTGGCTCTATTCTGCAAATCACCTCTCCACACTTTGCCACTTGAAATAGTCTCCCATAGGTCTTTATAATAATTAGCATCTTGAAACCCCGACTTAAGAATGCTAGGTTTTAGCCCTACTACTTCATCAGAACTATATCCTGTTATCTCAGTAAAATAATTATTTACATATTCGATATTACCATTTGTATCTGTTATTAAGATACTCGCTGGACTTTGATCTACTGCCGTTGCTAATTTTAATTTTTCTACATAAAAATTCTCTATTTGTTGTTGTTTCTTATGCTCCTCTGTTAGATTGATTGCTGTACTAAAAACGATACCATCACCTAACGGGCCTGAACGAAATCTCCAAATGATTTCATCCCCAGATTTAGTTTTTACAGTCCAAATACCATCTTCTTGTAAAGTTTCTAACTCATATGTTTTATATATAAATTCTAATCTAGACATATAATCGTCTCCATAAGCTTTTCTACACCATTCTTCTATAGTGGGAATATCTTCCTTTGAATAGCCAGTTTGTTTCACCCATTCTTTACTTACCTGCATAATAACTCCGTTTTTGTGGATTACCATGGGAACTAGAGAGAGTTCAATGGATTGTAAAAATCTTTCTTGTTCCCGATAAAGAATCAAGTTTTTACCCATTAATAGATATAAGATTGAGTATAGACCAATACCAAAGAATACAATGGTAATTATATACAATTGCTTTAATTTTTGGAGTAGGAAGCCATCTTCAATGAGATATTCACTCATGTATTCTTTTGCTTTAGCACTAGCAAAATTATCAATCGGTCCTAACTTATTTACAATATCCTGCAAAAGTAAATTTATCTCTACAAATTCAGATTCGGCATGATTTAACTTATCAACACTAAAATCAGTTGTGTTTATATAATTTTTGAATGAATTGTAGGATTCCAATAGTGCTAAGGTTTCTTCGCCCTCCCCTAAATATTTATCCTTGATTATGACGAATGCACTGTCTAAGACTACAATTTTTCTTTTCACTGTAAGCTCTAATTCTGATATAGAAAGAGTATTTGCACTATGTCCAGACCATAAATTCACAATCTCCAGTGCATTCAACTTAAAATCGCTAACAGCATTCCTTACTTTATATGGATGTTTATAAAATTTATCGAGATTATTTGTCAGATTATTTACTTCATGGGATATGTTAAGACTAAACATCCCTAATAGAATAGAAACAAAAATCGAGAATGATACAGGTAGATACCGCTCAACCCATTTTCGATTTTTTTTAGAATTCCCCACTCTTTTATAATCAAATTCCTTAGACAAATACTTCCTAGATAAATATTAAACAGCTCTGCTTTAGTTCTTCTAAAACACTGAACCCTGCTAATTACTTATAATATTCACTATTAGCTAATAATCTAGAATTATTATACAATGTCTCGGGTTATTCAAATTAGAAAACACAATTCTAGTGCTTAAAAAGTAAGAATAGCGAAATATTTTTCAGGTGTCTGAAAATTAATCTGTGCAGATAGATATATTTTTTCCCGCGAATAATGTTCTCTTTATAAGTAGGACAACTTCGATGATGAAGTATATTATAATATCAGACTTATTGAATACACTTATGTAAGAGGTGGGAATTTCTCGTATTCACAAGATCGATTTACACTCAAGGATTATAAAGTCAATAATTAATTCTATTCAGGGTAAACACTCTTTTTAGCAGCAAGCAAAGTGTTCTTCATAAGCATCGCTACTGTCATCGGGCCCACGCCACCAGGAACCGGAGTGATCCAACTTGCTTTCTTTTTTACCGATTCAAAGTCTACATCGCCAACAAGCTTATACCCTTTTTCAGTAGTTTCATCTGCAATACGGTTAATTCCCACATCAATAATTACAGCACCTTCTTTCACCATTTCACCTTTAATTAAGTGAGGCTGACCTGCGGCTACAATCAAAATATCTGCATTAATTGTATGTAAGGTTAAATCTCTTGTGTATTTGTGGCAAATAGTGGTTGTAGCTTTACCAGTGGAATTTTCTCTGGACAGCATGGTAGCCATGGGCGAGCCAACAATATTACTTGCGCCAACTACCACAGCATGTTTTGCTTTTACAGGAATGCTATAATGTTTAAAAAGCTCCATCACACCTGCTGGCGTACAACTTTTAAAGCAAGGTTGATCTAACGCCAAACGTCCAACATTCATCGGATGAAAACCATCCACATCTTTACGGTGATCTATAGTTTCTATTACATCGTAAGATGAAAGATGAGAAGGCAACGGAAGTTGAACTAAAATTCCATCTACATTGTCGTTGGTGTTCAGTTCTCGAATAACACTTTTGAGTTCTTTCGCAGAAATGGTGTCTTGTAAAACCATCGTGTTCGTTTCTATTCCCACTTCCTGGCAAGCTTTGGTTTTTGCGCCAGTATAAACAAGCGATGCAGGGTCATCCCCAACTAATACAACTTGTAGAAATGGAGCTCTATTTCCTTTCTTTATCCAGTCAGCTACATCCTCACGAACTCGTTCTCTAACAAGTCCTGCTACCTTTTTGCCATCAATTATTTCTGCACTCATTATTATCGCTCTATGTTATATTTTTTCATTTTCGTATAGATGTGGCTACGCTGTAAACCGATTGCATCTGCAGTTTGTGAAATATTCCAATCATTCTTTTCAAGCTGCTTTACTAAAAACACACGCTCTACTTTTTCTTTAAAATCTTGGAAATTTTCAATTTTATAGCCCATATCTTCTAAATCATCAGACTCAGATTTGGACTCAAGAATGTCATTTACTGTTTGTTTATCGATAACATCACTTTGTGACAAAATACTTAGCCGTTCAATCGCATTTTGCAACTCACGTACATTCCCAGACCAAGACCTTTTTTGAAGGGCTTTAAAACCTGCTTCGGAAATACTAACACCAGAAAAACTTATATCAGAAGTCTTCAATTTTTCTAAACAAGATTGAGCGATTAGAGGTATGTCTTCTTTCCGTTCGGCAAGTGAGGGAACGTGAATAGGAATGACACTAATTCGGTGAAATAAATCTTCCCTAAAGTTCCCGTCTTTGATTTCTTTTTTAAGATCCTTATTTGTTGCTGCTAAAATTCTAACATCAACAGAGATGCTCTCATTGCCGCCAACACGAGTGATTTTATTTTCTTGTAAAGCACGGAGCACTTTTGCTTGAGCGTCAAGAGTCATATCTCCAATTTCATCCAGAAACAGCGTTCCTTTATGAGCTTGCTCAAACTTTCCGATACGCTGATCGCTAGCTCCTGTGAAAGCCCCTTTTTCATGTCCAAACAATTCACTTTCTAACAAATCAGCTGGAATGGCTGCACAGTTTACTTCAACAAAAATCTCATTAACTCTAGAACTTTTCTCGTGAATCCATTTTGCAACAAGCTCTTTACCGGTTCCGTTATCACCGGTAATAAGCACTCTAGACTGTGTTGGTGCTACTTTCTTAATAATGGATTTAATCTGTAGAATTGCTTTACTCTCTCCAATAATCGCTTGAATTTTTGGTAGTTTACGCCGAATCTGCTTTACTTCTTTAGTTAAATTATTTTGAGATAAGGCATTCCTAACCGTGAGTAAAAGTCGATTCAAATCTGGCGGTTTTTCTAGAAAATCGTACGCGCCCATTTTGGTTGCTTCTACGGCAATATCAATAGAACCATGCCCCGAAATCATGATAACGGGCAAATCAAAACCGGCTGTTCTAAGCTGCCTCAGCGTTTCAATTCCATCTATTCCTTTCATTTTTATATCAAGGAACATCAAATCGAAGTTATTCTGAGAGATTAGTTCAAGAGCCTCACTCCCACTTTCAGCGGTGGTAACCTCGTAATCTTCGAACTCTAGAATCTCTTTGAGCGTATTTCGGATTCCACGTTCATCATCGGTAACTAAGATATGTGCTTTTTGATTCGTCATACAATAAACTAATCAATATTTAGCATACAGGTACTCAAGAATTTGCTGATGAGAAGCATCAACCACTGAAACTTTTCCCGTAAAATTATTTGTAGCAACGCTATAGGTAATCATCTTTCCAGATTTTGAAACAAAGTAACCTGCTAACGTTCTCATCCCTCCTACGTAACCTGTTTTTCCTCTTAAGTTATTTGCCAAAGGTGAGGTTTTAAATCTGTAGGAAAGTGACCCATCAATGCCTGCAATTGGCAAGCTGTTGTAATACACTTCAAACTCTTTATGCTTTTGCATGCTCGATAGAAGTTGAGAAATATTCGCTGTTGTGGTGAAATTTCCAGCGGCTAAACCCGAACCATCATTCATAAGTACGAAGTTGGTATCTAGTTTCTGCTCTGCTAAGAAACTTCTTACTTCTGAAATTCCATTATCAAAGCTACCTGGAATACCTTTTTTCTCTGCAGCTAAGGTTTTCAATAACATTTCTACATAGAAATTATCGCTTTCTTTATTCGCCCACTTAATAAGCTCAGCCAATGGCTTTGAAGATTGAGTTGCTAGGATTTGGTAGTTCGAGTAATCTTCGGGATTCGTTTGCGATGCAAAAATTTCCTGTTTCTTGGTTCTAGCTTCATTGTTGACTAAAAAATTCTCAAAGCTTTCTAGAAAAAATAAATCTCCACCATCGATAGAAAGCGCTTCTGTTTCGTAGTAACCTTGTGGTAAATCACTTGCAAGTGTAAAGTGATTGCGTCCCATTTCCCTTCTGTAATACTCGTCGTATTTTTTTCCTGGCTCTACAATAGTTTGATTATTGACAATTTCAATGGCATCAATTTTTGGGTACCAATCTATGCGCGGTGTATCTCCAACATTCCCATTGGCAAAAACTTCCAAATCGAACGCATTGTTATTAAATGAAAGCGCATTGATTTGAACTCCGTAATAAAAATTCAAATCGTACCAATCCCACCCTTTAGGGTAAACATCTTGGTCAAAGTAACTTGTTTCGGCCATGAGCTCTCCATTTATGGTAGCTATACCTTTGGCTCGAAACTGTTTTAAGAAGCTTTTAAACACAAACTCACGGTCGTTATTGTAAAGGAAGCCACTAATTGTGGGATCGCCTGAACCGCTTATAACCAACCTCCCCATCCAAGTAGAATCCACCAACTCGCCTTTGCTATAAATATTGGTAGTGTATTTAAAATCGCTACCTAATCGGTCTAGTACGGCGGCGGTGGTGTATAATTTCTGATTTGATGCAGGAACAATTAGCTTTTTTGAATTTAGACTCTCTAAAATTGAGCCATCTTCAGCGCGAATAGTTACGCTCCACAATGCTTCTTGGTTTGGTAATTTACTTATTAGTTCATCTAGTGATTGAGCATAGCTTGAACTGCTAATAAAGATAAAGAATAGAAAAAAAAGAACGCTACGATGAATGTATCTCATAATCAGTTTACAAAATATTTCTCTTCTTCAGCTTGAAAAGCTTCTAGAATTTCCTCTGGGGTTTGGCAAGCTAAAATCTGTTCGCGAAATGAACCACTATTCATAAGTCTTGAAATTCGACTTAGTAATTTAATATGTAAGCTATTTCTGGAATCTGGCCCTACTAGGAGAAAAACCATTCGAACGGGTTCTTCATCAATCGAATCGAAAGGCAAAGGCTCATCTAACAAAGCAAATGCTGCGAAATTATCTTCAACAGCTTTTGTCTTGCAGTGCGGAATTCCTAATCCTTTTCCAACGCCTGTAGACATCACCTTTTCTCTTTCGAGAACAGCTGCCTTTACTTCAGCAATTTTATCAACACCTATTTTTTGTTCTAATGTATCTATCAACACCGAAATCAACTCTTTTTTATTCTTTACCTTTAGCTGAGATAAAGTGGTTGTGGTATCCAGAAGTGAGAATAAGTTCATAGGCATGCCGAGTCCAAAAGAGTGAATTATTAGGTCTGCAATATATGAATGACTTGGCTACTCTATCAAAGTTTAATTTGAGAGTTTTTAACTTTTTGATTCCCTCAGGTTGATGGAATTTACCCAGCTGAAAGATTTATTCTTTAGGATTCTAGAATTTCATTCGCTAAATCAATTACTGTTACATCTTCACCTTCTAAATCCGTAAACTTAGGGATGCATTGGATAGCAAGTACCATTACCGTTTTTAAGAAAGATTTGAGGATAGAACTCCGCACAAAGCATGCCATAAACATGGTTCTAGCATTTGTTGTGGCCTCCTTACTTCTTGTCATGTTTACATTAAAAGTTCAAGATTTAAACCCCACACCTAAAAGTGGTTTAGTTTGGATTATTATTCTTTTCTCAGCGCTTTCTTCATTGGGGCGTAGCTTTATAGTAGAAACGGATAAGAATACCTATAATGTTTTGAGAATTTACGCTCAAGGTTCATCCGTTTTTGCTGGAAAAATGGTTTATAACATGCTATTCACCTTGGCTATCAATCTTTTAACATTTACGCTTTATATCTTTTTGGCGAATATTATTGTCGTTTCTTGGTGGGCGTTTGTAATGATTTTATTCTTGGGAACAGCAGGATTATCAAGCGTGTCTACAATGATTGCAGCTATTGTATCACAGGCTGATCGTAAAGGAGCTATATTTTCAGTACTTACCATTCCTCTTTTCATCCCATTTATTCTATTACTTACTAATTTAACTAAAGCGGCTTTTGTAAACGGGATGAACGCAGGAGTAACAAACGATTTAATGGCTCTTGTAGGTTTTATAGGAGTTACTATAACCGCAGGAATTGTACTTTTTGAATATATTTGGGAGGAATGAGTTTGAGTATAGCATTTGGAAATAGACGTATTATTGGCCAGCAAAGAGCTAAAAACCAGGTTGAGCGAATATTAGAATCTGAACGAATAAGCCATGCGTATTTAATATCGGGGCCAAGTGGCGTAGGTAAAACTGCCTTTGCGCTTGCATTTGCAGAGATTATAAATGGAATTAGCAACCTCACTGATTTAGGTGACAAAACGGTCTCAAAAAAATCATCTTGGTTTACACATCCCGATATTCACATCTTTATTCCAAAACCTACCTCTGTTGATATTTCGGATTTAAGAAGCAGGTTAGAGTTACTGGCAAAAGATCCATATGAAATTATAAGTTACTCACAACGTCCTTCAGTAAACGACAGTCAATCTTCAAAAAATCTACAAGCTTTTTACCCTGTTGATTATTTTCGGGATGATATCCGCCCACTAGCTAAGTTAAGACCAAACGAAGGTGCTCGTGTTATAATAATTATGACACAAGTTGAAACTATGCGAAAAGAAACGGCAAATGCTTTCTTAAAGCTCCTTGAGGAACCCTCTGATCGCCTCATGTTTGTTTTAACTACCGAAAGCTATGAAAACCTACTGCCAACAATCACTTCTAGGTGCCAACATATTCCTCTGGCAACATTAACCCCTACTGAAGTTGAAGAAGGCTTAATTCATGTGGATGGTATAAATGCTGATGATGCAAAATATCTGGCTCGTGTTTCAGGCGGTAATTACGCGAATACTCGTTTTTTTGATATTGGCAGATTAAAGCAGACTCGCGAAGAAATCATAACTTTCCTTCGGCTTTCATTCAGTCAAGATGCTACACAACTTTCCAAGCTTACCCAAGATTGGCAAAGCTCTAATAATATTGAAGGAATGATTGCGCTCACTAATTTGATGGAGATGTACATTCGGGATATTATGGTTTACAAAACCACACAGAACCCCAATCTTATAACTAATGTTGACCAAATAGATTCTATATCTAAATTTGTGAGCGCTTTAAAAAATGCAAAGTTAGAAGAGATGATTAAACACTTAAATGAATGCCGACCTATGTTACGCCAAAATGTATCAGCGAAACTTATTTTTGTAGTTTTAGCGTTACGTTTTTCGAGTTTAATGAGAGGCAATGAGCCCATAATAGGCAGCAATGAAAACTGGAAACATTTACCTGCATTTGTAGAATAATGGCGGAAATCTATTTCGATAAAATGGAAGGTGCTGGTAACGATTTTATAGTTATTGACAACCGAAGTAATCTTTTTAGTCTTGATGAAATTATTGAGATGACACCCAAGCTATGTAATAGAAAATTCGGTGTGGGTGCGGATGGGATTTTGGTTTTAGAGAATCCAAAAATCGCAAATGTAGACTATACGATGGTTTACAGAAATGCAGACGGTAGCGATGCTGGAATGTGTGGAAACGGTAGCCGTTGCCTTGCACTTTACGCTGTAACTAAAGGCTTTAGTAGTGTTCATACTTTTAATGTCCATAAAGCAATTTATACCGCAGAAGTTGATGAGATGCAGCAAACAGTGCAAATTAGTTTCCCTGATGTAAAAAATCCGACTCCTTTGACGATTGATGATCGACCTCTATCTCAAGTATATACGGGCACCGAACACGTTGTTAAATTTGTATCTTCTGATGCTCTAGAAATTGAAGAGGAATTGGTTATTGAAGGAAGTTCAATTCGTTGGCACGATACCTTAAATCCCCCAGGAAGTAATGTAAACTTTGTCCATAAAATCGATTCTAACAATATCAAATTACAAACTTATGAACGAGGTGTTGAGAATTTAACGCTCGCTTGTGGAACAGGAGCTATTGCCTCTGCCATTGCTGCTCACCACGTTAATGGTTCTATTGATGGAACATTTACAACAAACGTGAATGTGAAAGGTGGGTTACTTCAGGTTTTGTTTGATTATAATAACTCTGAAAGTATCTACACAAAAACCAAACTCAAAGGTCCTGCTAATTTTGTATTCAGCGGTATGTTTAATGCATAGATTTCACATCGTATTTGCTCTCTGTGTTTTATTACTTTCGTGTTCTGGCTTACAACGAACTAATCATAGCAACCCCAGTTTTGTTGCACTCGATTACAGCTTGTACAGCCCTTTGCTAGTTAAAGACCAACTTCCTGCTCCACAATCCATCAAAAGCGTTCAGCTATATAGAAAGGGAAATAAGCAGAATCCTCCCATTATAAAACTTGGCACTTCGGCGCGCATTGTCTTGGAGTTTGATGAGCTTAGTTCCTTAAGTGGTCAATATACTATTCGATTCACTCATCATAACCAAGATTGGAGTTCTAGTAATATTCCTGATGTTTGGTTTCTAGATGGCATTAATGATTTGTTAGTACAAAACGGAGATGTTAATCGACTTTCTCAGCCAAATTTTTATCGATATAAAACTGAATTCCCAAATCAACAGATTAAGTTTAAAGCAAGTGGTAATTATCTGCTTCATGTCTATGACTTTTCATCTAATACTGAACTATTCAGTTTACCTTTTTTCGTAACAGAAGACATGGGTGCCATTACTAGCAATAGTGAAACTGTTTATAATAGTGGCTCTAGATACTCCACCATCAACCAACTTTTCTCGGAATATCAATATCCTGAGGATATTACCATGCCTCAATTCGATCTTACTTTTTCGTACGTACAAAATAGATTCTGGGGAAATTATATCAGTCCATCCGAAAAAGATGTAAGTAATCCAGGGAAAATTCGTTTTTATACAGCTAGAGGAAACTCATTTTCCGCAGAATTTGATTTTATTCCGTTAGACCTTTCCGAACTTAATATTAATAATAGAAGGATTGTTGATTGGCAGCCAGAGATTACCCCACCTCGTATTATTCTTAAAGAAGATGTTATTAATTTCTCGGCCAGCCCAACTCCTACTTATTCATCTAGCTTTGGAAATCCAAGTTCAACTAATTTTGATAGGTATGCTAATGTCAGGTTCAGTTTAGAACTTGGAGCTATTAATAACTCCAATCCAGAAATCTATGTTTCAGGAGATTTCAACCAATGGCGAACAGATTCACAATACAAGCTTTTCAAAAATAATGAATCTGGACTTTGGGAAACCAATGTTATAATGAAGCAGGGCAAATATCGTTATAAGTACTTTCTGAAAAGTGAATACTCTGATTCTGACTTTGTGCCTTTAAATGATGCCATCACTAATGTGAAACAAGAATACTTTGGCTTTGTGTATTACAGAGACCCAGAGTATAATTATCAGCGTTTACTCATTACAACAAATTTCGACTCTAACGATTAGAAGTCTATTCCAATACTAAAGTAATGAACAGCTTTGGGATTAAAGCCTGTACGATCATAAGCCCAACCAATATCATAGCCAAACGGTAGTCCAAAAAGAATCGAACGTACACCAAAACCAGCGCCAATTAACACATCTCCATCGATGTAAGGAACTTCGATAAACTGATTGTTTCCTACTGGTGCGTAACCTATCCGTTGCTTACCCACGGTAAAATCAAGCCTTTTACTATTTGCTATTGGATTGCCATTAGTGTCGAGAAGGTTGTAAGAAATATTTTCTCCCCACGCAGTACCTGCATCTATAAATACGAGCCCAGTAATATTATAAAGAGGTAAAATCGGTAAAGCCCCGGGTACTAAAGCCGCGAACATTGGGAATCTATATTCCGCATTAATTAACCCAAAATAGTTGCCGTAAATAGAATTGTATTCAAAGCCACGTAATGGTACCGCAGGAACGGTGAAAAAAGAATCTGCCAATCGGTCTATTGAAATACCATTCTCTGCCCACTTCTGGTTTAGCCATCCTAACTTGCCTCCCATAAAGTAATTTTGAGCATCCTTTCCTATCGATGCACCCCCAGAAAGTCTAAGCCCTATAGAATAACGAGATCCTAAATCAACATACTTCCTATAATCGCCCAAGATAGACGCAAATTGTGGAGACGAAGAACTAAATGCTGGGCTTGCGCTTAGCCCAATAGAGTAACGTGAGCCACCTTCTGGTGTTATAAAACCTGGCAATGTATTGTCACTTGTAAATATTATCTCAGGATTGATAAACTGACTTTTCTCATTCGGGTTTCTGCTTGTGTTAGAAGAAGCACCAGTATCATCAATTACTCCATAAACTGTATTGTAATCAAGAATTACGCCGATCATTGTTAAATTGAAATCGAAGCGTTTGAATTTATCAATGGGATACTGAAGAGTTATCCCTGAGCCATAAGTTCTATACCGAATTAGTTCGCCATAATAAGTTTGGTATTTCCTAGCAGTATGGAAATAGCTTACAAAGTAATTCAAACGATTTTTGAAATTACCGTACTGCACACTATAGTCACTATCACGAAGGTCAAATACAAAATTTGTGCCTAATGCGATCTGATGGTCTCCAAGTAAATCACTTACTAAAAACTGAGCCAATGCTGAAGAACCGTATGTTGATGCTACAAAAGTTGGGCTATATGCAATATCAACATCAAACTTCAATCGATACTCTTCGGGTACGTATTTACCATCATCTGTTATATTGTCTTTTACATCAAAGTTTATGACGTCTTTAAGTACTAATGTTGTGTCTTGAATTACATCATCGGCAAAAACATAATTTCTAAAATCGATAACTCCATCTTCCACTTTTGCCTCTTCTTCAACAACTTTTTCCTTTTTCTGCTCTTCCTCAATCTTGGCAACTGAGGCTACTCCTGAGGTAAACATTTGGCGAGCATATGCTGTTGCTGGAACTCTTTGTTCTTCCGTTTCAGAGTCTCTACGTTGAGCCCAATAGTTCTGTTTTAGGTTAGTATTTTTCTTTCTATTGAAAGGACTCTTAAGTAGGAAAACATCGATATATCCTTGGTTAATTGCTCCAAAAGCAATTCTTGTACCATCTGCACTAATAGAAAGCTGTGAAATTCCTGCTTGTAAATCTGTTAACGGTGTAGATGTTCTAGTAGCCGTATCAAGTGTATAAATATTCTGAATTCCATTTTCATCGGATATGAAAACAATCCTACCATCTAAGGTTGAGCTTGGCTGCATTTCATTCCAATTCGGTGTGCTCGTTAATCGGATAGCCTTTTTTGAATTCAATGTTACCTGAAAAATATCAGTTTGGTACATGCTCTCATTATTGAGCAAATTATACTCAGTTGTATACGTGCCTAAATCGGTTTTGGCTCCACGGTTTGAAGTGAAGTAAATCGATTTGGAATCACTAGACCACGCAGGTTCGCGATCGGAAAAAAAATCTTGAGTTAAATCTACAAGCTCTTTTGTTTCCAGATTGTAAACAAAAATATCTTGGTATGGACCAACATTTCCATCGAATGCAATTTTTGTTCCATCAGGAGACCAAGCTACGGAACCAATTGCATCTAAATCTGGGAATTTAAGCTTCTCTAATTTCCCAGTTGCATAGTCTATAATAGCAATATCGTCTCTTCCTTTCGACTTTGTTGAAAGAGCTAGCTTCCTTCCATTGGGAGACCAAGTAAGATTCGGATTTAGAATATTTAACTCTTCGAAGTCAGGATTATCCTCTCCTCTAATAAGAGTTTTAAGCTTTTGTCCATTAATGGTGTTAATTACCACAACATCAAAATAACCGCGCTTATTGGTTATAAATGCAATTCTATCTCCTTGGGGAGAGATTGCAGGACTAGTATTATAAGTGCCAAAAACGCCTCTTTTGGTAAGAAGAGTAGCAATATTATCAGCGCTTTCTCTTTCTGCTACTTCTGGGTAATAACGTTTTTTAAGGGCGTCTTGCCACTTATCGGATAGCTCATTTAAAGAATATCCCAAAGAAAGTGTAAGCCCGTACTCAACACTTCTACTTGTTTTAATACGCTGTAATATTTCAGCAATTTTCTCTCTACCGTATTCTTCTACAATATAATTCCAAACCGATTGCCCACCTCTATAGGAGTAGTAACCGCTTAAATATGGAATCGGAGGTAAGTAATTATTTATTACGGCATCTCGTATAAACATATCGGTATTTGTATCCCAACCGAGGGCGGTGTATTCAGCAAGCCCTTCTTCAAACCAAAGAGGAAATGCTAACTGAATATTATTCTGAATAATAGACTGTATGGAACCGCCATAAAACATATCGTTAAAAACGGCATGTACAAGTTCATGATGTAAAGTTCTTCTGAATTCTGCATAATCTCCAGAGAACGGAATAGTCATTCTGTTTTTGAGCTTATCCGTTACCCCACCAATACCTTCCGCGCTAGTTGGAAGTGTAACTACGTTGGTTTGTGAAAAGTCGTTATGAGAATCATAAATAATTACTGAAATACGATCTGAAATCTCATGATCGAAATCTTCTTCCAATTGCTTATAGGCGCTTTCAATACTCATTGCAGCAAACTCAGCTAATTCATAGTTCTGAGCTGAGTAATAGTAAACATCAAAATGTTTGGATTTAATGGTACGCCAGTCGAACTCATCGTATTGTACCCTATTCTTTCCAAACGGGAAATATTGAGCCGAAACTCCACTCATTATAAACAAGCCTAAGAGAAGAGTTAAACACAGTTTTAATTTCATATTATCTCCATCAATAGTTACGCTGGACCAAAATCAATTTGTCTTTTCTGTAAATTTGTGCTTTGAACTTTTACTTTAATTGTATCGCCAAGTTGGAAGCTTTTTCCTGATGATTTACCTACTAATGCATGTCGTGACTGGTTGTATATATAATAATCACCTTTCATATCTCCAACTCTAATCATTCCTTCACAGTGTACATCTTTCAGATTTACAAAAATTCCTCTTTCTGTAACACCACTTATTACTCCTTCAAAAGTTTCTCCAATTCTATCGCTAAGAAACTCAACTTGCTTCAATTTAATAGAATCTCTTTCTGCATCTACCGCTACACGTTCACGTTCGCTGCAATGTTCTCCATCTTTTGAAAGCCCGTCAAATGTATAAGCCATTGTACCAGCAGCGTACCCTTTTAGTAGTCTGTGCACAATAACGTCGGGGTAACGACGAATAGGGCTTGTAAAGTGTGCGTAATGTTCAAATCCTAAACCAAAGTGTCCAAGATTTGCAGGACTGTATTCTGCTTTAGCCATTGCGCGAAGCATTAGGCCACTTACAATGGTTTCTACAGAGGTGCCTTTTACCTTTTGTAGTAGCTCATTAAGCCTTTTTGGGGAAATGTTGTCACCAACTTCAAAGTGAATATCTAAAGGGCTAACTTGTTCAGCAATACCAGCTAATTTCTCCAAGTTTGGTTTGTCATGCACTCTGTAAAAGAATGGATATAATTCTTTAGTTTTCTTTTTACCCGATTGTTTTCTAAGATTATCAATATGTCCGGCTACGGTTTTATTAGCCATTAACATGCATTCTTCAATTAGTCGATGAGCAAATATCCTTTTTTTAATAACTACTTCAATTGGTTTGCCCTTTTCATCCAGAATAAATCGTGGTTCTGGTGTATCAAAATCTATGGCCCCTTCTCTAAAACGTTTTTCTAAAAGTATTTTAGCTAATTTTTCAACCGTCTTAAGCTCTTTATTAATCTTGTGGCTTTTACCATCTAACACCTCTTGAGCTTCTTCATAACTAAATCGGTGCTTAGAATGAATGGCGGTCTCTTCAATCGAGTAGTCTACCAAGTTCCCTTTATTATCTAGCTCCATAAAACAGCTATAAGTTAGCTTGTCTTCGTTTGGTCTTAGGCTACAAACACCGTTACTCAACCTTTCGGGCAACATCGGTATCACTCGATCAACCAAGTAAACACTTGTTCCTCTGCTATATCCCTCTTTATCTAATGGTGTATCTGGGCGAACGTAATGAGAAACATCTGCAATGTGAACTCCCAAATAGAAATTGCCATTCTCTAATGTCGAAATACTTAAAGCATCATCAAAATCTTTAGCATCTACCGGATCAATGGTAAATACAATTTCTTTGCGCATATCTCTACGGCGAGCAATTTCTTCTTCAGGAACTTCTAACGGAATTTGATCTGCGAATTTATCTACATCTTCTGGAAAGTCAGATCTCAACTGATTTTCCGCTAAAATGGAAAGGATATTAGCGTCGTTAGTACCAGCTTTACCTAATCTCGACATTACTTCGGCTTCGGGTAAGGCTAAAGCGTGAATCCATTTTTTAAGTTTAAAAATAACTTTCTCTTGATCTTCGGCGCCATTCAAAGAATCTTCTAATACAAAGAAATCAGTATGAGCAGATTTTTGATCTGGCTCGATAATGTACGTATTCACCCCTGTACTCTTAAGTGTACCTACATAAAATTCTTTGCCACGCTTTATGATTTCTACTACTTTCCCTTTTGGCTGACCATTTCTCTTATTTCCTGAGATTTTAACGGCTACTCTATCTCCTGGTAAAGCTATGCCCGTGTCATGGCGAGAGATCATAATATCTTCATCAAGATTCTCGACAATTACAAAACCGGTTCCTCTTTGGGTTATCTCTATTTTCCCTTCTACTAAACTACGATCTATTTTCTTTTTCTTAAGTGCGGCTTTGAAATGGATCACATTTCCTTGTCTAAAAAGCAATCCTCTTGCTACTAGCCGGGTAATCGTTTTTTTAAGACGCGCCATGTCTTTATTGCTATTCATGGCTAAAGCATTAGCCAATACATCGGTAGATAGCCGCTTTTCAGCGCTATTCTTAACTAGATCAATTACTATTTCTTCTAAACTACTCAGTCTTGAGTTTCTACTCATTAGTGCCTTTACTATTAACTTGGATTCTCTTCTTGCTCATTACTAGCAACATCTTTGTTTTCTTTTATCCCAAAAATCTTTCTAAAAGGAATAGCCAATTTCTTGAAGAATTCATTCCATGAGTTAAAACCATAAGTCGTTTCTATACCTATTCCATTAATATCTTGAGTCTGTTGGGTTTGCTGACCACCTTCATTTCCATTAAAGGTAGGATCTTGCCTATGAAAAGCAGACACTGAAAGCGTCCTGTTAATTCTATAGGTTGCCCCAAGGTCCCCAATATTAGATTGTGCTCCAGTAATCTGGCCATCTCTACGTAATATAATTTTGTCGTTATACAACCTAAGTGCAACCCCTAAATCAATCTGATTATACGTATTTAGGCTAAAATCTACATCTAACGTACTCAAATCGCTTCTTAAGAGCGAATTTATTTGATTAGATAGTAACGGGCTTATTACTTGGCTGGATAGCAACGGATTTAATACCGCAGCACCAGCATTGCTCGATAAGTTATCTGTTAACGAACCTGCACCACCAACTGAAGAATTAGAAGGAATGAAATCTTCTAGTAAAAGAAAACTTGTTGCTTGTAAGAGCTTTTCTTCTTCATTCTGATTAAGTGCATTAATCTGTGCTAACAAAGTTGAATTTTGCCTTGATTCAAAATTATTAGGGAGTCTGAAAAAAAAGTTATTCTGAATACTTGATAATGATCCGCCGATATTAAGCACCAAATCGATTGGAACTCTTTGAACCGTTGATGGATCTCTTTCAGTACGAACTGAAGTTAGCGTCTGAATATCAGGTCGTGCAGAGAACACAGCGTTTAGGTTGATCCTTGCATTAGCAGGCTCCCCTTCCCAAACAATACTACCACCTGATTCTAGCGTAAATTTACGGGTAAAAATATCCCCACTCACAAATTGGTATGTCCCCCCAGTGATATCAAACCTTCCGAAAATGCTCAGGTCCTGATCTTGAAGCCTAATTCTAAGTCGCCCTGTTCCATCACTTGTAATAACGTCTCCTGTAACTGGATCGAAAACCAGTTTCACCGTCATTGGGTTATTCGCGACAAACTGTAAGTCTAACGTAAAGCGTTCTGCAAAAGTTAAATTAGATGGATTAGTGTTTTTAGAGTTGTTAAATATCGAATTGTTTCCTGTTTTTGTAGAGTCACTATTGAAAATATCAAAAGAATCCACAAAACGAATAAATTTACTGTCCTCATCAAACTCCGTTTCTTCAAGCAATGGCAGCCCAATCTCTGAGAAGTCTGAAAGTACAAATGGTGTAGTAGTTTCTATTACTGGTTTAAGATTTGAACCATACATTCTAATTAATCCACTTCCATAAGCTTTACCATAGAAGGGTAAATCGGCAGCAAATTGGCTATTCAAAAACTGAAACTCATCAGCTTGAATGTTGATATCCATACTGTGGACGCCTGAGAAATCATTGAAATTGTAATAGCCATCTAAAGTTGCTAACCCACCAGACGGATCAATGAGAAATATATCTTTAAAAACCAGTCCATCTCTTCTTGAAAAACTAACAGGTCCTTGCCCATAATAATATGTATCTAGGAATCGTGGCTTCATATAAACGGCATCTTCCATTCCGATGCCAAAATTCAAATAAAAGTCGTAATCCTCTAAATTTCCCCAAATTTTTCCCTTCCCTTGTGCAATACCAGCCATTTCGGTAAAAACCTTAGGCGCCAAATACGGAATAATCCATAAATCAACGGAGTTTAAATCTATATCGAAGTTAAAGAGGGAATCTACCGCTGGGAACTCTCCATTCTTGGGAGCTAGTACATAGCCGTTTATTTCAATATTCTGACCTTCTCTATCATTTCTAGCAAAGTATTCAGGGTAACTTGCTGAGTCTGTTTTGATTTTTATACTTGTATCAAATCGATTAAGAGGGTTGTTGAAATTACTTGATATCTCTAAATCTCCTACTACATTGCCACTCATTGCAAATCGTTGAAGATCTATTAAACCCTCTATTGACGGAATAGTGGAAAGTGAACGTGTGGTAAACGTTCCATTCAGATTTCCTGAAAAACTAATAGCTCCTCTAATAATGTCTGATATCTTGCCTAAATCTACCCCACGTATCAGATAATTCACCGAATCAGTTACGTTATCACTAAAAATTCCTTCTACATTCAAGTATTGTTGTTCACTCTCAAAAATAAAGTCTTTTACAATCCATTCTTTTTTATCCGTGAAAGTTAGTGAAGGTGTTGCTCTATTTACCCAGTTATAGAAGTCGCTACCTAGCTTAAATTTGTCAATATTCATAGTAACAGAAGTATCCTGAATCACAGCCGTTCCTTCCATATTAAAAGAAACATCATTACCAATTCGCTTAATATTCTGGGAAATAGTTAGCGAATCTCTATTTAGGGATGCTAGCAATTCGAAACCTTCCGCTTCAAACATATTAGAAGTAAGACGTTCAATATTTGTTTGTAGTTCAAAACCTGAAAAATCTCTAATTCTCTCGTCATGTCTGAAGCTACCTGTAAGTTGTGCTCGGACGCTATCAGCTCGTTTGTCGTTAAAACTCAGTAGTTTGTCATAAATATCTACATTAAATAACAGCCGGTTATTATTTGCAGAAATATTAGAGGTGATTTTTGCTTGACTATAAAAATTTGGTGTATCGGGAAAGTATGCTTTCACATAATTTAGGTTCTTTAATTGAGCAACGAGCTTAAAGTCGTGATTCTCAAATTGAGTTTGCTTATTTAGGGCCTTGCCTTCATCATCAAAAAACAGTTCATCATTAAGTCTCTTTTTGAAAAATTTACTCCAATACATCGCTAACTTTGGCAACTGTGATGGATAATAATCCCCTTCTATGGTGATATCTAATGCGGATGTTGTTAACCGAAGCAACTTGGTTCCGTTCTGATTATTAGATAAATCTGCATAAATTAAATGAGGCAAAAGAGTATCACTACCTACTATTGCTTCTGGGATGTCTATACTTAATTTTCCGAAGGCATTATCAATACTGCTTCCAGAAATATCTATCACATACTCTAGATCCACAATTGCATTAGCCATGGCTTCTAATTGAACTAAATTTTTCAGATCAACGTTAGCACCATTTCCTTCGAGTTTTAGAGTTTTCGTCTCATTTCTAAGGTCAAGTACTCCGTTTCCACTCAACGTTGCATTCTTTGTAACTAGTGTAAAAATTGGGGTTACTAAGCCGTTCTTACTTGGCGCATTTATGTCAAACATATCAAAGCGAATACCATTAAACTGCCCTTTTTGGAAATTGGCTCTCAACTCTTGTATAGTATTAAAGTCACGATAATCATTTAGCTTAATTGAGCCTTTTGAAGTAAGCTTTGAAGTAGTAATTCTACCTGCTAACACTCCACCAAGATCTAAAGAGTCGGTACGGAATTTAAAATTCAAATCCCGGTTGCTTTGTAACCCCAGCTCTCCCTCTAACTTTATATATCCTCTATCACTAACTCCCTCAACAATGCCATTTAACCTGTTCAGGTCTCCTTCTAAATCTGCCGTTAGTATTAAATTATTAAGCGCATTTAATTGAGTTTGCGATATTTTTTTTAACAAAGACTTAGCATCTACTTTATCAAAAATGGTTTCTCTCAAACTTAAGTTATATGCAAATTCGCTACTGTTAAGCAGGCTAGTAAGATTGCCTGTTGCCTTAAACCCAGAGTTTCCATATTGAAGCGCTAAATCATTAACATAAAGTAAATCCAAATCGCCCTCAATATTCATGGCTACAAAAATGGGTTTATCTAATGTTGGAGCATTAGGTATAAATTGCTTAATCCGCTTTGGAGCCACAATAAGCTCATTCAAATCAATATCTAGTGAGGCTGCCCTTAATTGGGCTAAAAGTTCACCTTTAAATAAATCTACATCATTAGATTTTCCACTAAATTTTAAATAGGTATCTGATGTATTTAAGTTGAATGAATTAAATTCTAAAAACCGGTTATTGTTATAAATCTGTCCATAAACCTGAGCTTTAGGAACGTCCAGTTCAGGAATACTCATGGTTAGATTATTGATATCTAAAAAGCGCTGGCTACTTTTATACTCAAAAAACATGGACAAGTCGATATCTCTAAAGGTGAGACTATCGCTTGACGAAAATGTTTGGTGAGGTTTAAATAATTGCCTTATAATTACCGTTCCAGAGCGTACAATTACATTGGGAGCCAAGATTTCGAAAAAAGGTTTTTCAGCCTCTTCTTTATCAGTAAGAGTAATTTCTGGTTTCTTTTTTATTGCTGCTAAAAAAGCATCCTTTTTTGTTCCGTCTATTATAACTGTGGGCGCACTAACGCTTAGTCCTGTTACAACGAATTCTTGCCGTAGTAATGCAAAAATATCCAAACTTGCCGAAAGGCTATCGGCATGAAATACTGCTTCTGTACTTGAGGAGTCTGGGTAGAGGTTTACCTCTTTGAGTTCGAAGCTCATTGGCACAATGCCACGAAGCTGTCCAATTGTTAAAACACCTTCATATTTCGAACTAAAGTTCTTTTCTATTTGAGTGGCAATGTATGTTTTGGTTACTTGTAATTGCAGAATACCAAAGCCGATTGCTCCAATTACAATCAGCAGCAATCCTATAATCCCAAATGAGATCCAAAAGGCATTCCAGCTTTTATGTAACCAACGTAATAAGGGCACTTAGTTAAACTCCTTCAAAATAAACTTCCAAGCTTCTAATATTACCTGTGTTTGTTCGAACTTCTTTGTATAAGGCTTTTCTAAATCTTTCAATAATACTAAGCGAATGGTTGAATTCGCAACTTTCTTATCTTGTAACATTAGAGTAGTTAATTCTTTTGGAAGTAACGAGTTATCTAGACTCAAATTATACAGAGATTTAAAACGCATTAAATCTGCAAAATCAATTTCCGCTCCATGCTCGTTTGAAACAAACACAGCAGCCAACATGCCCATATAAACCGCTTCGCCATGTGTGAACTTTTTGTATTCACCTTTTCTTTCAATTACGTGTGCAAAAGTGTGGCCAAAGTTTAGAAACTCCCGAATACCAGCCTCTTTCACATCTTTAGAAACAACGGCAACCTTTATTGCCGCACTTTTTTCGATTAGTTCCTTCCAAGCTTTTGGCTCCTTAAATTCCTGATCAACAATCAACTCTCTAAGCTCTTCAAATATCTTTTTATCTTGGATAAAGCCATATTTTAGGATTTCACTTAAGCCACTAATCCATTCTTGTTTTGGTAGAGTTTCTAAAAATTGAAGATCCGCAAAAACAGCTTTGGGTTGATAAAAAGCTCCAATTAGATTTTTTCCAGTTGAATGGTTAATCCCTGTTTTGCCTCCGATGGAACTATCGACCATCGCCAAAAGAGTGGTTGGTATATGAATAAGTGGAATACCGCGTAGTACAGAAGCGGCTACAAACCCAGCTAAATCTCCCGTTACACCACCGCCAATAGCAAGTAATGGTGTTTTGCGTTCAATCTGCGCACTAAGAACTACATCCAAAATACGAGAGTACTCAACTATGCATTTACTCTTCTCTCCTGCAGGAATGATGTGCTTTACTACCGTTTCAAAAACTGTATCTAATTCCCCAAAAATAGTTTCACCGTGTAAACTATTTACGTTCTCGTCAATAAGAACAAGAACTTTCTGCGTAGAGTATTCAGACTCAATAAAGCTAATTGCTTCGTTAAATATATTATAGCCTACCTTAATTTTATAAGAATCAGAAGTAGTGGTATTAAGAATTAAAGGGTCAAACATGTTTTTTTATCTTATCAATAATAATATCTACAAGCTGTTCTTCTGTACCAAAGCCATCACTTTTAACTTGTATTTGAGCTTGCTTATAAAAATTTTCTCGATTGGAATATAGCATATTAAGCTCATTAAGAAGGACTTCTCTCGATTTTATTTTTCCTTGTTTATCAAGAACAATCGGTCTTTTTTTATTACGAAGAACACGCTTAACAATTACATCCATTGGTGTTTCAATAAAAACTAGAAGTCCGTGAAGTTTAAGATGGTCAACAATATTCTGGTTTTGAAGCGACCCGCCTCCCAAAGCCAAAATGCCTTTAAAGCTAGTCGATAAATCCATCAAGTACTCTCGTTCCTTTTCTCTAAAGTAAGACTCCCCTTCATCCTTGAATATACCCGAGATTGTTCTGCCTTCTTTTCTTTCTAGATATCGATCTAAATCTTGAAATGGCAATTCTAATTTCTTTGAGAGTAAACTTCCAATACTACTTTTGCCAGTGGCCATAAAACCACATAAATAGAAGCTATCTACATACTTTTTTAAACGATGCTCATTCATTACTAGGGTTCTTTGGTGCGACATATTCCACTTCTTCACGGTCTACAATCACTGCTCCAGGTGCTGCTTTTTTAACTTTACGCACA
>TARA_R110002050_G_scaffold30915_4_pt1 | contig 37893 bp, 30 predicted proteins | sample TARA_R110002050 | Tara Oceans TARA_R110002050 (sample SAMEA4396988) | marine metagenome | biome: Polar Biome; feature: [DCM] deep chlorophyll maximum layer (ENVO:01000326); material: water (ENVO:00002006), including particulate matter (ENVO:01000060) such as... | depth 25 m
TATTACAATGGATAAAAACTTCAATCCTAGAGTTGGTTTAATTGCAACAGGAGAAAGAGGGAAAGCATTCATGATGGAAATGCATAAGTCTCTAGGTTGTGGTAGATTACATCTTGACCAAAAATCTCCACAGGCTACAAGGTCAGTACAAAGATTAAATTTTTATTCCGGTGATGATGTAGTCAACATATTAACTAAATGTAGGCCACACTTTAAAATGAAAGGGGCTAACGCAGATATACTGTTAGAACTAGTACGTATGAAAAAATCTCATAAAAAAGCAGAATGGTATACATCAAGAAGGGAAGAATTATTTCAATTAATGAAATATGAAAATCACAAAGACCATGTTGGATATGATTTTTCTCAATATGGAATAGACCCAACAACAGTGGCTAAATTCCATGATAATTCTAAAATGTTTGAAATGGATAAACTTGAAGGAGTAGTGACTTAATGGTTGAAGAAAAAAGAAGATTTAGTTTTACTAATTTATTTCGTAACTCAACTCCTAAACCATTAGATACTTCTGTTTATCAAATTGGAATACAAGAAAGAGATACATCCTATCTGTTAACAACTCCAGTTATGTATCATATTGCACAGCAATCTGTTATTGTGCGTACATGTACTACTCAATTAAAACAAGAAATATTTAGAAGAGGATATATGTGGGAAGAAAAATTTGCCCTGCGTTGCAATAATTGTGCTAAAGAATATAAAACTCCTATTAAAGAATGTGGAGATTGCGGTGGAGTTGACTTTTCTAAACCCGACCCTAAACAATTACAATATGCTAAAAAAATGTTAGATGGTTATGTTAACAAGTCAGAACAAATGTTTATTGATGTACTTAAAGAATTAGAAGATGATTTGAATATTATAGATGATGCTTATTTAGTTATGGTAAAAGAATATTATTTAGATAGTGATAATAATATTAAAATGCATAGAATAAAAGAAGTATATAGAGGTGACCCTATTGGTATGCACATTTATTCTGATGAAAAAGGTTCTAGAGGTACAACTGGATTTACTTGTATTAGACATAGAAGTGTTATTAGTGAAAATCCAACAGGTATATGTGAAACTTGTTCGGCACATTTACATCCCGTACATTATGTAAATAAATCAAATGGTGAAGAACAGTATTTTCTCAAAGGAGAAGTATTGCACTTTAGTAAATATTCACCAAGTAGAATATATGGTTTATCTCCTATGCTTACATTGTGGAATAATGTTACAACATTAATAGCGATGGAAAATTATGTAAATTCTTCATACACTAAAGCAAGAATGCCTAAAGGAATACTTGCAGTTCAAACTAGAAATATGGATTCTATGAAATCTTTTTGGAGAGGAGTAAAAGAGAAAATGGAGAAAGACCCTCACTTTATTCCAGTTATGGGAATTGAAGCAGAAGGTGGAAAGGGTTCTATTGAGTGGGTTAAATTTATGGATAGCCTAAAAGAAATGGATTATATGTCTGTTAAGGATGATTTAAGAGATAGGATATCTGCTTTTTATGGAGTTAGTAAAATCTTTATGGCAGATAATTCTGCAAGTGGTGGATTAAATAATGATGGAATGCAAATACTTGTTACTAATCGAGCAGTAGAGATGGCCCAAACTATTTGGAATAATTATGTGTTTCCTTTTATGACAAAAGAATTTGGTATTATAGATTGGGAATTAAAATTACCCCCTTCTGAAGAAGAAGATGAAATTGCTAAATTAAGAAAGAGAGAGATAGAAGTTAACGTAGCGGCATCAATTAAAAATTTAGGATTTGAAGTAGACATGGATGATGAAGGTAGATTTACATTTACAAAACCACCACCTGAACCTAAACCTGAAGGAGAAGAAACTCCTGATGAAGAAATAGAGTTAGACCCCTATGCAGGTACAAATATTGACCAATCACAGATGGGACAAATGATGGAGGCAGGTAATAAACCTTCTATGGTTGATGCCGGACAACCGGAGAAAGTAAAATCAGAAGAACCTCCAGCAACTAGAAATAAACCATCTATGAGTAGAGGGCCGGATAAAAGATTTAGTGGGTTACCAGCAGATGCGGGTAATCAAAACGTTGACAAAAGAACTGAAAGGAGAGTAGGATAAGATGAGCGAACGAAGTGTAAGAGATATTGAAAGAGAAATGAAGAATGCAAGAATTGCAGAGAAAAGACATTATGATAATTTAGTAACTAAAAATAGAGACTTTACTTTAGGTACTATTGCTCCTGATACTAAGAAATACAAAGCACCAGTAGATGTTCCTGATGTTAATGTAATGCCTAAAAGAAAAAGACAGAATACCACTCAAAGCCCATTTTAATTTAGGTGAATATTATGAATTGGGGAGATATTCTTAAAGTCGAAGAGAAAAGAACTCTAGGTACACCACTTAAAGATAATAATAACGCAAGAGCAAAATTTTTAATGAATTTACAACGTAATATAGATGGAAAGCCAAATGTGATGGAAGAAGCCTTAGGAGCGGTTTCTCTTGACACACCACCTAGTTCTAGAAAAAGAAGTCAAACAAAACCTAAAATTTCTGAAAACGATAAAACAATCTTAGTAAAATTAAAGAGAAAAATTAAAATTTATGCTCCCATTGAAAGTAGATTTTTTACTAACAAAGATAATTTTTCTGCTAGAAGAGATTCTCAAGGCACTACAAGTTACGGAAGAAAAGATTTACAAAGTGCCGCTTTATTTTTAAAGATGTTATCTATAACACCTAAAGAAACTAGTAATAAAGTAACACAAACAAGAACTCAAAGTATGGGCTTGAAAGCACTTGATGAGAGTAAAATAAAAGAAAAATTAGGTAATACTAATACAAAGTTGTTACAATCTAAATTAGATATAGAAGTAAAAAGATATAATACAGTAATAAAGGCAATAGCCCGTATTAGAAATTCAATAGAAAAAATGAATAAAAAGATTGAAACTCTACCTGAATTACCAACAATTGAAAAGAAGAAAAAAGAAACAGCAAAAGAGACTAAACTAAGAGAAAAAAGTGAAGAAAGAAAAGAAGATAGACAACAAATATTTTCAGAAATAAAACAAATAAAAACAGAACTTACAAAATATATGAAAGAAATTTCAAAAATGAAAAAAGTAAAAAAAACATATGTAGGTTTAGAGGGATACACTAAAGATAACGAAGGTAAAAAAACTAAAAGAAGACTTACTGTAGAACAAGCCATTGCAGAATATAAAAAGAAAATAAATAATATAAAGACATCAAGTTTTAACAATGAAGTTAAGAGTGAAGTAGAGAAATTTGAGAAATTAAAAAGTCAAGCAAAAGAATATGAAAAACAAATGAAAATTTCAAATGAGAATAATATAGAAGAAAAATATAAAAAAACAATGTCTGAAATATATTCTATGTATGAGCAGTACGGTGTTAATTTAGAAGAAGAAAGTATAGAAACTAAAAAAGATAAAATTACTGATGATACTATGAGTACATATTTTAAAGATAAGAAAAAATTAAATTTATTAACCGTATCAACATATTTAAAAGGAAATAAAATTAAGAACGGTAGGATAGAAAGAAATATATTTTTTATGAAAGACGGTGTAATTAAAGAATTAATTACAGATTTAAAAAATCTACCAACTAGTAAGTTAAGATTACCATTTTTATCTAAATCTTATATAGATAATGGTAAAGAAATAACAAATGAATTGTATAATAGTAACTTCAGTACTCCATATAAAGCCGTAGAATCTACTGTAGATATTTTAACTATATTAGGTGGTAAAAATACATATGATGTACCTATGGATGAGAAAAATGCAAAAGCACAAAAAAAATATAGTAAAACTACTGAAAATAATAAAAAAATTAGAACGCTTCTTAATAATTGGTCAAGTGCAAGTTCTAGCGATGATGAAAATGTGTTAATAGGTCTTTTAGAAGAATCAGAGAAAACAGGTATTTTTCAACCTATGACTGTTAGAAAAATAAATGAAATGTTATTTCAAGGTAAGCATGGTAATATGATGGAAAAGAAATTGCATCCGTTTATTGAATTTTCAACATCTGAGAATAGAGATATTAATACTAAATGGAATGATGAAAAAGAAGATTGGGGTTTTTATGAAGCGGAAGACGATTCTGATGATAAGGATTGGATTAGTAAATTAAAAATGTACAATGGAGAAACTTCTAAGAAAATTTGGTTAGATATTGTTAATACACAAAATTTATCTGAAGATGGTATAAGTAGTAACTCTTCAGCAAAAGGTGGTCGAAAAGCAGAAAGAACATTTAAAATAATACTGACTGATTTTATAAAACTTTTAGATAGATTAAATTCAAAAGATAGAAATGTAGTAATAGCACCAGTTAATGATTTAAAGACACGATTACTACAAGTTAAATCATTGAATGTAGAAAGTAAAAAAGATGAGTTAAATAAATTAAAAGAAGAAGTAAATAATACTAGTTCTTTAATTACAAAAATGTATGCCTTTATGAATGTATATGAGAGAACCATTGAAATGCTTATAGAATTAGAAGAAATAGATTTTACCTCCTCTGAGATAGTAGAAGATAAAAATATTTGGAGTATTGAAAATCAAATAAAATTAAAAAATAATGAGTTAATAAACTATGTTAAACCTACAGAATTTTTATATCAATTATTATTATCGCTTGGTAAAACTTCTGAAATAGAAAGTAATGATACTTTTAAATTAATTGAAAATAGAAAGATACCTGCTACTGCTTCAGATGTTAAAGAAGAATTAGAAGAAGCAGGTTCAGATGAATTTCCTATTGTTGATGAAGTAGAAGATACGGAAGAAATATTAACGAACATACAATTTGTAAGAAACTCAAAAATTGAAGAAGCAATAAAATATTTAAATTCTCTTGACCTTAGTGATACTCCAGTAGAAAACAAAATTGATAAAGAAATAAGTAAAAGTGAAGAATTAGCAAAGGCTTTAAGAAAAGTTAATCGCAAGAAAGTTATATTGAGTGGTCTACTATGAGTTGGGAAACTATACTTAAAAATAAAAAACCTTCGTTATTTTCTCTTTCCATTGATTTAGAAAAAATGGATTCTAAGCAGAAAAAAAGACTTAAAAAAGTTTTACAGGCTAGTGAACCTACAGAATTTTTTGGTCAAGAAATGACAAAACTTACGGAACTTATAGATGAGTTAAAAAATGTAGATTTAGTTAAAACAGATACTAAATTAAGAAAGAAAATGAAAACTTTTGATGAGAAAAATTTAGATATTGTTGCTTCAGCATCTAAATTAAGAAAGGAATATGAAACATTATATAATCAACTAAGGGGATTAGTATATCCTAAAAGTAAAGGCAAGTTAGGAGATAAATAATATGGAAGAAATAAATTGGAAACAATATTTACGTGTAGAAGTTCGGGAATGTTTTAAGACTATAGCCGAGGATGAAGCGGTAGGTGGTTACTATGAGTGAAGGTTCAGATGAAATTTTATTACTATTAAAAGAATTAGTTTCCAAAGTAAAAATTTTAGAAGATGCAGTTTATAATAAAGATAATATTTTAATGAAATCAGGATTTGTTGTTGTAAATAGCCCTACTCCTGAAATTAAAAATGAACACACTACTACTGACATTTCTAAAATGGATTGGTCAAAAATTCATGAAACTGTAAATAAATTAGGATGATTAAATATGCCGGAAAAAGTAACTAAAGAAGAAAGAGTCGCAGAGATTGCTATAGAACATGCTAAGAATTTATTAGACGTAGTTAAAATGCCTGTTCAAAATACTATGACTAATGCGGCAATAAGAGGCAGAAAAAATATAAAAGATAACGAAGACATGCCTAGTCCTGAAGAATTAAAAATGAAATTAGAGAATCATGTTGATGATGATATTAAGAATGCTCCAAGAGAAAATATAAGTTATATATCAATACCCTATGAAACTTTATCTAATTCAAGTGGTATGAACTTTGATAAAAGAGAGATGCTACAAGCAGTAAGAGCGGCGTATAAAGGAATGAATATAGATAGGATTGTTGATGGTAAAGACCCTACATCAAAAGAACCAGCAATTATATTTGTTCTTAATACTGAAATTTTAACAGATGAACAAGGTAAAATGGTTAATCCTTATACAGGTAAACGTTTAACTTTCTTAGAAGTAATACAACTAAGAATACAACAAGGAAAACAAAAAATAATGAATTTTGCTAATAGGGGAAAGAGTGAATCCTATGTGTCTAAATCAGATGATGATGCTTCTCCTTGGATGTCAATATTAAAAAAGGAAAAAGATTCAGTAGTTGATGTTGAAATTAATGAATTAGGAGACTTAGATGAACTTGACCATTTGGGTGAGGAAGAAAAGGTAAAAAGTCCTGCTAAAAAACCTAAAGAAGAAAAACCTAAAATGACGAAAGATGCCAATGATGGATACATTGGTGATAAACCCTACTTTGGTTGAGACAGTGATGTTAAATGCCACAGACCGGAATAAGTTTTGAGAAGAAAACTAACCCATTATCTAAAAGAGTATTAGATTTTTTTGAAAGAGTTAGATATTCTTTTTTATCTGCTAAAGAAGACCCTAAAGAATATAGTTCTAAATGGAAAAAATCAATAGATGAAATTAGAGATATGTTTGATTCTTTAGATGATTTTTCTAAAGAACTTAAACAATATGTTACTGAAAAAGATGTCTTTGCTGACGATGCTAAAGACCCTACTAGCATTACAGCCACTAGAATTTTTGAGGGTATTAAGAAAATGAGGTTTCAATCTAAAAATGTTGATGACCCATTTTCTAAAGCCTTTGGTGATGATGTAATTGAAACATTTATGGAAGATATGGATTTATTTGTTTCCTTTGTACATTTTGCTATGAGGTCACACACTAATGCAATACCCAAAGAAACATATGAAAAATTTGATTTACATCCTGATGAAATTACACAAGGAGCAATGGGTTTAGATTTAAATGTAGATGATATTATTTTGTATATTACAGAACATTATGGTGATGGAAAAAACACAACTAGAATAAAAAGTAAATTTAAAGCCGCATCAAAACTTCTACAAAAAATCTTCTTAGATAAATATGATGAGGAAACATGGGAAAAGTTAGAAGATGTAGATATAGTAAAGGCTGAAAAGAGTGAAGAGGAAAAACAAGAGATTGATTTTCTAATACCTAACAAACCTATGTATCGTATTTTTGAAATTGATGACTTAAAAGAATTAAAAGGATTTAGTGGAGAATGGTTAGTACAAGAAAAGTACGATGGTATGCGAATACAAATACATAAACACGATAAAGATGTTAAAATTTATTCATATAATAAAATAGATATTACAGATAAATGTCCTGAACAAGTGGAAGTTATGCAAAAGAAACAATTTGGTAATTGTATTTTAGATGCTGAACTTATGTTATTTTTAGAAGACGAACCCCTACAGAGAGCAGACACGATTTCCTACATTTTCAAATTGAAAGAAGGGAAAAGAGAGGGTACTTTGAAGGCACATGTTTTTGATATCATGCAACACGAAGGTAAGTCTATTATGGAAGAATCTTTAAGAGAAAGAATTAATATTTTATTATATCAATATTCTCAAAACTCTTCTGAGATGTTGGCTTTCCCTTCTAAGAAAGATACTCGCATGGCTGATTCTATTAAAGAAGTAGAAGAATATTCTAAGGATATTATGAATCTTCCTGCTTCTGAAGGTGTAGTTATTAAAGATATGGAATCAACATATTATAAAGGTATTAATCAAAATCCTAAATGGGTAAAATGGAAAAAATTTATAGATTTAGATGTAATTGTTTTAAACAGAAGAAAAACTAAAAGTAATTTATATTCATATACTATGGGTATTGGCCCTGTTCCTGCTCATGTTGTTAGAAATTATACTACCATAGAATATGAAAATAAAGAATATTTAGAAGTAGGTAAAGCGTTAAACACTAAAACTAAAGTAGAGATTGGAGAAATTATTAGAGTTAAAGTAGATGAAGTTAAGAAGACTAATAAAAAATTTAGTTTATATTCTGCTAAAGTAATTGAAGTTCCTGAAGTTAAAGAATCAGATAAAATAGAAACTTTAGAACAACTAGCAACAAAATCTAAGAAATCTTTAGAAAGTGCTTTAAATTTTGTAGCAGACAAAACTTTAGGTGCGCCTTATAAGATTATGAGCGGTGTGGGTGAAAGTAAATTAAAAAAATCATACTATATTACTGATGACATACATGGTACTGCTAAAATAATACTAAAAGAAGATTTAGATGGTTTTACTATTTATGGATTTGAAGGGGATAATCTTATGCAAAAAAATGCTTTGTATAATATTGATATTTGGAAAGAAGAATTAAACCAATTAATAAAAACAAAAAGGTCAGACTTGAGAATAGGAATTAAAAATGAAATATTAGAATCAGGTAGACCTAAAATAAATTTTGAAAAAATAGTAGAGTTTGTTAAAGATAATTATCCTCAAACTTTTATGGATGTTTTTGATAATAAAGATGACAAGTTAATGAGTTGGATGAAAACTGAAGGAGATGTTAGTTTTATTTACCACCACCCAAATAAATTTAGTGTACAAACAGATGAAGTTACTAAGGATATTGAACCAATAAAAAAAGAAGAAAGGATTGGAAAGTATATTATTAAAAAAAGAGATGATGAAAATATAGATTTTATTATAGAATATAAAGATAAGAGAAATGCTTGGACTATTGAAATAGATGATACTGAAGATATTTATAATTTATTTGGTAAATCAGGAAAATATCCTGCTATAGTAGCAGAATCTTTAGGAGATGGTAAAACCTTAGATGAAGGTAAGTTAATTTTAGGAGTGCAAAAGCAAGGATATCATGAATATAAATTAGATGGAGATAAGTTTAACACTAGATTACATGTTAGAATATTACCAGTAAAGGAACAAAAAACTTGGTTAGTGTGGACTGGTAAAAAACAAGAGATGTTACCTTTAGATGATGATGAAGATTTATGGGATATTACTGAAGATAAATATGCAAATTTAGAATTTCCAAAAGAAAATAGCACTTAACTTATATAGTAAGAGTTTAGAATGATTGTTTGTGCCAGCAATGCAGATGTTAATGAAAGAGGATAGTTCCTCCGGTAGTTTTAGCATTTTAAAATCAGATGATTTAGTAATTGGTGGATATGCTTCTATAGAAATTGTAGATAAACAAAATGATTTAATTACTTTAGATGCATTAAATGATGCAGTTGCTAAATATATGGGAGAAAAGAAATACAGAAATGTAATGTCTAATCATTCTAATGTTCAAGTTGGGGAAGTAATAGAAAAATACCGAGATAAGGCGGGACAACTACATAAAACTGAAGTAGATAACGTTGGTTTTTATGTAGTTATTAAATTAAGAGATGACATAGAAAAGGCTAAAGAAATTTCAAGAGGCATTAGAAAAGGAACTCTTCGTTCTTTTAGTATTGGCGGACAAGCAATTTCAAAGCGTAGTAAAAAATCAGATGATTTTGGTCAATACAATGAAATAGATAAGTTAGAGTTACATGAAGTAACTATATGTGAAAAAGGGATAAATCCCGAAGCAAGATTCGACATTTTAAAGATGGATAAAAATGAAGAAAAAGGAGGAAAAAAAATGAGTGATAAACTTGAAAAAGCCCTTGATGAACTGAATGACTTGATGAAACAAGTCAGTAATGTTCACAAGGAAGACGAAACGATGAATGAAAAGGAAGACACCGCAAAAGGTGACATGAGTTACATGGATTCAGAAGAAGAAGAAAACCCTGAAGAAGTAAAAATGGGAGAGGACTCTGAAGAACCTGAAGGTGATGACCAAAAGAATGCTTCTTTAGACATGGATTTACAACATGTTGAAGCAGGTGAAGAAGTAGTAAGTGGTGGAAACCCAGTTGCAACTCCAGCACCTCTTAAAGTATCTAAAGGATTAAAAGATTCTGATTTTAGTACTTTAAACTTAACTCACGAAAATGTAGAGAAAGCATATGAAGCCTTCAAAGCAGAAAAGATGGAAAAGATGGCATATGAGTCTCTAAGTACTAACTTTGAAGCAAGACTACAAAGTGAATTATCAGTTAAGAAATCTAACGCAGAAAGAGCAGAATATGATGCTCTTGCTGAAGTAAATGCATTAAAGAATGAATTTGCAGAACTACGCAAATCATTAACTACACAAAACAATGAAGTACGCAAAGCACAAGAAGTTGCTATGGCACTACCTGAAGGATTCCCAACAACATTATCAGCAGTAGCAGATATGTCTTGGGGAGATATACACACATTAGTTGGAAGGAGAGATTAAGAATGACATACGTAAATACAATAAGAGATTTGGAAGCAAGCACATACGGAATGGCCGGAGCAACAGGCAACGCACTACTAAAGAGTAGTGGAGTTGTTGGTGGTTTTGGTACTGGACACGACACAGGCGGTACAACGCTTGCTGGCGGAGCGGCAGGATTAGGCGACTTATACAACGTTCTTTATGGACAAAAAGTTTGGTCAATGCTTAACCAAGAAGTTAACCCACTATCTATGATAGCAAAGAGGCCATACACATCTAGCGGTTGGAGAATACTAAAATCCCGACCTGCTGGTGGTTCAGATGCCGCATTCGGTATAGGAAATACTGCCGTTGCAGGAAATGTTACTGATTTATCTGCTCCTAGAGCAGACCAAATTGGTGGAGTAGAAGAAAACGCATCATTAGGTGGAGCAGATGGATTCAAAGCATTAGCACCTGAATACACTAAATTATTTACAAGCCCTAAAACAATAGCACATTTGTTTGAGTTCTCAGAACTTGGAATGGAAATGGCCGCTATTGATGATGGAGTTGGAGATATACGTGCAATTGTTAGAGAAGACATGGGTAAACATCATGCTGAAGTTCAAAGTAAGATGCTATTAATGCCTCTAGAAAGATACGATGATGCAGTTGCAACTAACATAGACAGAAATTATACTTCTTTAATGAAGATAGTTGCTTCCGCTAAGGAAATTGCTTCTATGGCTGATGCTGACATGACAGACATGGGTGCAAATAATAGTAGCCCTGCTTCATCCTTAACAGGATTAGAAGACCTCTTGAAATTATACGGTACAAGTAGGGCTGTTACAGTTAGTGGTTCTGATTATACTGGTGTAGATGATTTCATGAGTGCAGAAGTTGATTTTGGTGCAAGTTATGTTGGTGGTGCTAGAGTATTAACTCTAACATTATTAAATGATATGCTACGAAGAATCCGTACTAACGGTGGAAACCCTAAAGTTATTATGACAGGATACGATACTATACAACATCTTTCTGACTTATTACAAAGTCAAGAGAGATTTATGGATAGGAAAGAAATTGTTCCTACACATAATGGTGTACGTGGAGTTAAAGGTTCAGAAGTTGGTTTCAGAGTTGCAACATACTATGACATACCAATTATTCCAGCAAAGGACATGCCTTCTACTGGATTAGAAACTGCTAACCCACTAAGTGACTTATTAATTCTAGACACTGACCATTTGTGGCTAGCGGTTATGAAACCTACACAATACTTCGAGGATGGAATTTCAAACGGAAACCCATTCGGAGTTGGTAAACTTGGTAATCAAGGAATGTACCGTACTATGGGAGAGACATGTTGTTCTTTCTTCAAAGGTCAAGGTAAGATTACTAACTTGAAGAGTGCGTGAGGTGACTAAGAATGGCATTAGCATATTCTGTAACATTGTTGGCTGACCATAAAGGTATAGCCGTACCTAAAGTACATGGTGATGAGTACTATGTAGATGCAATAATAGACGTAACTTCGGCAGTAGCGGCAGGGTCAGTTATCCCTGCTTCTGCTCTCGGATTAAGTACTATATCTGCGGTCTTAATAACAGGTAGTGATAATCCTAACAACAGTACTAACGACATAGCAGTAAAGGTAGAATGTTCAGCAACAGGAGGCTACGAAAGTGGAACTTCCTTTGCTCTTATGTTTACTACAGTTGGTAGTGGAACTACTATTTCCAATGATGCAAATGGCGGAAGTACTAGAGTTAGAGTCTACGGACTCCTTTAAGTGTAAAAACGTAAAACGTAAAATAGTAGTCATTGCTCCCTCTCAATCAGGGAGCGATGGCTACCTATCTAAATAAGGAGATATAAACAATGGTAACAGTTAAATTAGAACAGACAGTAAAAGAACGTACAATTTTCCTAGGAGGAAAAGACTACTTGATAACAAAAACAGGAACTATCCCTGAAATGCCTTCTAAAATAGCACTTATATTAGTGGGAAATCCTGATTTAGAAATGTCTTTTGATGCTAGTGATAGAAAATTAATTTCAGATTTACCTGAAAGAAAGTTAGAAATATTCTATAGAAGATATAATGTTTCAGACAAAAAAACACTATTAAACAAATTATTTCCTACAAAGAGTACTAGACAAAAAGTACAGAAAGTAGTAGAAGATGTAGTATCAACTCCGGCTAAGAAAACTCCGGCTAAGAAAACTGCTAAGAAAACTGCTAAGAAAGGAGGCAAAAAATAATGTCTATAACATGTGCAACAACTGGTGTTAAAGTAACAGATAATAGTAATGACGATATAGTTCTAGTTTCGTCTAGATGTAAACTTATGAGCATTCATGTTACTGTTACTAGTAGTAATTCATCTGCCACATTAAGTACTTTAAAATTTTATGATAATGCATCTGCGGCAAGTGGAACAGAAATATCTAGAATTAATTTATTAGCGTCTAGTACTTCTCCACAGACTATTGAATTTGATATGCATGGAGTATTGTGTGCTAATGGTTTATTTGTTGATGTGACTGTTGGTAGTAATTGTACTATAGCATATAGTGTGGAGTTTGCGTGAGGCGATTATATGCCTAGCATAGACACAGACACACGACTAATAATGACAATATTATTCGTAGGTTCAGTTAGTGGAGTTAACGTTTACTTCTATACTCAATATGGAGTAGATTTTCCTTATGGAGGATATGCTCATGGAGTACTCTTTGGTATTGTAACGATTGGGGGTATTATGATTATGAAAGCGGCCTTTGATTTATTAATACATGATATGATTGAAGATAGATTACTTCAACGTAATATTGATAGTTACTGGTACAGGAAGGCTAGAGATGAAGAGAATCGTAAGAGGGTTAGAGAATCTATGAGAAACTTTCAACAAACATTTAGCCCAACAAATGTTTATGGAGATAATAATTTACCTACATTTGGACAGGTTAATAAGGCCGAAGAACAAACAGTTTCACCCTCATTTTTAACAGAGTTAAGGTAGGAATTTAAATGGTCGGAGAAATCCTAATGGGTTTTGATGAGTCTACTATGGCTTATGATTTACAAAGAGCGCACTCCGCAGACATATGGTTTATACGAGCAAGATTTTGGTTATGGGGAATAATCTCTACTGTTACATCTTTTTGTGCAGGACATTTAGTTGCTCATATGGGTTATAATATGTATGGGTGGCTTTGGGGAGGTATGGTAAACTTTTGGAATCATCTATGGTGATAGCATGTCTGTAATGGCAGGGTTTGCTATTCTCTTAGTTGAGGGTATGAATAGAATCTATCAAAGATTACATTCTATTCCTTTTGGTGTATATGGTGCGAGTAAAGCAGGGAAGACAACATTACATCATCAATTAAGAACTAGAGGAGAAGTACCAACAATAGTAGAACGAACTGTTGGTACTGAACGTGCTAGTAGAAAATATGTAAAATTAGATGGTGATGCTCATACAGTTAAAACTGCTGACATTGGAGGAGAAACAGTTTTTTGGGGTGAATGGATAGAAGACATGAAAAATAGACATGTTAGATATATAATATTCATGATAGATGACAGACATATGGATAAACATTTTGACATTGAACAACAACTATGTTGGACTTTTTTAGTAGATTCAATTTGTGCTAATTCTTGGACTGTTAATGGAAAAAACAAAAAAAAGAAATCTAATGACTATCCAATTGCAGTAGGAATGTGGGCTAATAAATATGATTTGTGGAAAGACAAATATGATTATGATGGCCCAATAGAAAAACATCCTATCTTTGAATCATTCAAAGTAGGAATGCAAAAACTAAATGACAAAGGAATACCATGTTTTAAATATATAGTAAGTGCTAAGTCAGATTCAGAAATGGTGTATAGAGGCATATTAACAATGATAAAAGATTACTAGGTGAAAAAAAATGACAATGAATTACCAACCCCCCAACTTAATAGGAGCAACAACAACGAACGTAGGAAATCCTTTTTTGGATAGACTTACTCAAGGTAGAGCCGCAGGTGCAGTAATGCTCTATGAGTATAAAAATATAAAACCAAAAAAACAACTTAAGGAGATAACAAAAATACTAAAACCTGAAAAGAAAACTTTCCTAAAACTACCATATAAATTCAAATATAACATGAAAGATAGATGTGTAGTTTGTGGAACTCAAAAAGTTTGGGATGCCGGAGACAATATGAGGCCACCATTACCATTACATAAAGTAAGAAAGGGCTATCCAATGAGAGGGACTTATTGTGATAAACATGCATCTATACATAGACAGTATGAGATGTTAGAACAACAAATACTAGCAGAAGAACATGGTTTAAGTTACAGTGCATATATACCTAAGATGCCTAACTTAAATCCGTTAGCATCAGGGCCGTTAACTAGTCTTAAACAGATGGATATACAATCCTTATCTTCATTAGGGTGGATAGTCAAACCTCCTCAGTCAGGTAAAGAATCTAAAGAAGAAGAATTATTTAGATTAATTATAGAAAGTAATGCAAATAATGAAAGAGTCAAAACTTTATTAACTGAAGGTGCGAAGATAGAAGTGCAAGAGCAAGTGGGGGTCGAAGAATAATGGGAGTTTTTGGAACAAGTAATGGGCAAATAATGTCTTCTATAAGTGCTAATAATCAAAGTCAATTTAAGACAATGAACAATTTATTAACTCTACAAGAAAATCATGTAGAAGATTTCTTTCAATATCATGGTGAAGCATTTTTAGCGGCATTAGATAAATTAATTGAAGATGCAGTATCAAGAAGTGTTAGTAGATTATTAACTCAATTAAAATTTAGTACACAAAGTACTGGAGAAATATTATTACATACCGATGCAATAGCATCTTTGAATACTGTTACAGAAGAAAATATTATTTTAGATTTACAAACTTTATTGGCTACGGCAGTAAATAGTGAAGTTGTTATGCAAAGAAGAATGGCTAAACAACAATATCTAGAATCTCAAGGATTTTCTAGTCCTGCACAACAGGCAATGCCATCACAACCTGCATATGGAGGAGGAATGCCAAATCAAATGGGTATGAATCCTGCAAATATCCAAGGAAGTAATATGGGTGTAGGTATGAATAATACTATGAATCAACAAATGAATGCTATGAATAATACTTCAGGATATCCTGTACCGCCAGCAGGTTATGACCAAATGAATAATGCTTACTGGATAGACCCCGCTACAGGACAGATGACATATACACCTCCGGCAAGTGGCTTAGGATTAGGAGCGGCTATAACTAAAGGAGTCGCTTGGGCTAAGTGGTTGGCTTAAGCGAGGTTAAAATATGATTGATTTTGTACTGCCCGATAAATATTTAAAATATGTACTAGGTAATGTTCCTTTTACTGTGTTAAATATGACATTTCGAGAATCCCATAAAGGTGAAGATGTAAAAAATTTAATTAAAGCAAATATATTGTTTAAAGATATGATATCTTTTCTTTTACAAAACACACCATCAGATGAAAGTTCATCAGTTATTCGTAGTAAAAGAATAATACCTAGTATGGTTAACGTAGATAGTGGTAATATTAGTGATTATTTAGAAGATAATAAAATTAACCTTAGTACTGTTGATAAGGATAAAAGATACGGTGATTATCATAAAAGATTACTTGAGTTAGATAGCACATTTGACTATAAGTGGGATGACTATACTAAAACATTTGTAAATTTAATAGGTGAAACTGAGGTACATGAAATATTATCAACTTTACAAGTACAAGGAATACTAAAAGGAACAGACTTAAAAAATGTTTTTAATGAAGAATATACCTTTGATGACTTCCTTAAAAAACTTAATGATGCTAATGTAAGATTTGATACTTTAGACAATGATAAAGTTATAGCACAAATGGCTAATGTTACTGATTTAGTTGGCCTACAACAAAAGAAAGAATTAGGTAATGTAAAATTGAATACTTTAGGCAGTACAAAAAAATTACAAGATAGTATAAACATAGATAGTTATGTAGACATAGATAATAATCAACTTAGTGATAATGACTTAAATTTAATGGGTAAGATACAAGAAAGTAAACCTATTTTATATGATAACATTATGAAACATATCAAGGTTACTACAAGTTTTAAAAAAGTTGAAGGAGAGTTATTTACTGATGAAGATGGAACAGAAAGACGCGCCCCTGATGAAATTGTAATTCAAAAAAATGTTCTTCGAGTAGAATTTGACCAAATAGAATATCTAAGAGAAGTATTTTTACAGTTTGGTTTTGGAGATATGACTACAGAAGATTTTCAATTGACAACTAGAATAGTTAAAGCAAAAAGTCCTTTTCAAGACGCAAAACCTAACTTCCCAACAGGTGAAGAAAGTGCAAAAATTCTTTATAAAGATTTAGAAGGAGTTGATAGTAGAACAAAAGTGCCTTTAGTTTATTTAATACCTATAACGGAGAAGAAAAAATCTAAAGATAAAGTTCTTGAAACTAATAACATTATAGGTGTAAAACTAATTGATACTATGGAAGAAAAAGAATTTATATATGACTCTCCTGCTGATTATGCAAATCTAGTGCAGAGATTGGAACAAATTCGCTCACTATCTAATATAGATGAATTAACAAAAGAAATTGAAAAAACCTTAACTACTACTAATGCTAGTTCTATTCCTTTTATTCAATCTCTAATAAGTACTGTTACTCCTGAAAAAGGTAGTATTAATTTGGGTAAATTTATTTTTGAAATTAAATTTACAAAAAATATAAAAACTAAAGAAGATATTATAGAGAAATTTTCACTTCAGAAAAAAGAAGGTACAGATAAAGCAAAACTTAACGACATATATGGTAGATTTAAAAAGTTCTTTACATTTAATTTAGATAAATTTTATACAGGAAATGGAATGCGTCTGACAATAGCAATAGACCAACTTAATGATAAAAAAAGAAATGAAGCAACTCAAACAATAATAGCAAATAAGAATAAGAACCAAAAAAGTCAAAGTCCTTTTCAAAATACACAAACCAGTTATCCCTATGAAAAGGAATATGTTACGATTAATACTAGAAATATAATAATTGAAATTTTTGAAGCAGACCTTGGTATTATAGATGACCTAGAAGAATCAGGTGTGTTAAGAGAGAAATATAAAACTAAAGCAAGTAGTAGAGAAATTGCCGCAGTTGAATATAGAGATGCTTTAAAAGATATAATAAAAGACATTAAAGACGTAAGAAAGCCTACTAAAGAAGAGAAGAAAAAGGGTAAGGCTAAACAAACACATGACAATAAAGATATTCGTAATCTTATGGAATTTGTAGTAGGTTTAGATGCATTAATAAAATATTTGTCTGATGACAATAATAAAGACGGTAACTTGGTTGGCACACAAGCAAGTAGAAAACGTTCCCGTAGTAAAGTACCTGTGCCTAAGAGTTCAAAGGGAGGGGAAACAATTCAACAAAGAAGTAATATAGATAAACAACATATATCTGTTTTAGATGTTTACAGTGAATTCGCTCGAACAGGTGAAGAAGATAGTCCAAAGGAAACAGAAGACGAATACCTGAGAAACTTAGTAGTAGAAAACATGGCAGAAGCCCCAATAGGAATACCATTAATTCAAGAATCTAGATATAAATTTAAAAAAGTAGGGCCACTAAATGTTAAGGAATTTAAAATTAATGAGCAAGGAGTAAGACTTACTGAGACTCAAGATAAAAAAGAAACAAGAGGCCAGTTTTCAGATAGTATAAATACAAAAGATAAAAATAAAGATGAAGATGTTAATCTTGAAGTAGTGGATTTATTAGAAACATTATCAAGAAATTATGAATTGTTAAATAGGTGGTTTGTTTGAGGAGAGTGATTATACTATGTCAAGACTAAGTTCCCCAAGTGATTTTACATCCATTAATCCTAACTATTCTATAGGGAATGGATTCTATACTACTCATACAGATATTTCTAATCTATTACAAATTAATGCATTTTCTGCAAGTACTACACCAAACCTAGTAGAGGTTGGAAAAATAATAAAAAATGTAGAGGGCCAAATAGATAATACAATTGGTATTACATATAGACCAATAATATACAAAAATGAGTTTTATAGTTTTGAAGCATTTAGTGGGGGCGCATATCCTATACAAAAATATAGAGATTATGTAGGTTTTATTCAATTAGACCAACCTAAGATACAAAAAATAATTAGATTAGAAGTATGGCAAGGAAGAAACTACAAAGACTTAGCATCTGCTACTGCAAAAATAAAAATGCCTTCAACTGTTACTACTCAAGCATGGTCTGTTACTTTAGTAGCAGGAAGTTGGTCATTTGTTATTACTGAAAATACACACTTCTATGATACGTTTGGCCCAAAAACTACTGCTAGTCAATTAGTAGATGCAATTAACGAAGTATTTCCTGCAAAAACTGCTAAGTTTACAGGGGAAACTGCGGCTAAATCAGTAACAGCAAATGGTAATGCTAATATTAATATTTCAGATTTTTTTTATGCAACTGTAGATTCTGAGAATTCTGATACTGTTATTATATCTTCATTATTATTAGGAGATGATGGACAAAATTGTACTATTAATTCTACTTTTGGTGAAGTTGAAGGATTTAAAGATAATGAAAATTCAGGTAGAACTGGAGATTTTTGGCAAATAGGAAATGAAGGAAAAATATTTTTCTTAAAGAATTATCCATATTTACAAAATCATTCTGTAAGAGTAACTTATGTTAGTGGAGATGGAAGAGTAGACTCATCTATACATGAAGCCGCTACTAAATTATCTGCGGCAAGCATTTTACTACATGATGATAACTCTATACTTATTGCTGAGACTGGTTCTAATATAGATTTAAAAACTAAACACGATATATTAATTGAACAAGCAACTGCTATTTTAGATGGTAAGAAAAAGATGATACATTTTATATCGTGATTAATATGGAAAAATTAACTAAAAATCTAAAAGATGCAATACAATTACATATAGATAGAAATGAACTATTAAAAGATAGTTTATATGGAGAGTTTGCTAAATCTGATTCCCAAATGTTAGATGAAATACAAGAAGTATATGTATCTAAACTAATAAAAAATTATACTAAGGTTATATTAAATAGGAAATTATAATATGATGGATGAAGTTACTTTTGTTATTCGTCTATTATCAGATAGATGGTCATCAGCCGCAACTGCATTAGTAAGTAGTGGTGAAATATCAGCCAGTCACAATGCCACACCTAAATTTATTGACGTTCGTTCAATCGAACCTAAAGAGGGAAGAAGAGTAGATATAGATTCTCAAGCAGTATTAATTGTGTTTGAAGATAGTTCCTCTACTTCATATCCAACTTTAGATTATGCAGTTAGAAATGAAAGTTATGGGTTTACTTTACATCTTAGAGTATTACATAGAAGAGATTTTGCTAATAGAACATTTTCTAGAGATAGACTACAGGCATTATACCGTATTACCCGATATGTTTTAGAGACTAACTCTCTTAGGCCAACTGTATATGTTGGCGGCGGTACATCAGGAACAGTAGAAGAAAGTGCCGAAATTATAAAATTAAATAGTCGAAGCGATTCAAATGACCGAGGTAAAAAACTATTAGGCTACAAACTTTCGGTAGAGATGCAAAGGTTCGGAAGAAACACATGAGGAAAATAAAATGGTAAGTAATGAAGTATTTGTAGGCGCAGGACAATCAGTTACTTTTGTACCGGAAACCACTATATATTTAGCAGACTGTTCTAATGCTACTGGAACAACGTATACAATAATTGATTCTTGGAATGGTGATATATCTTTAGTTCCTAAGTTATATGTAGGATGTATGGCAAAAGTTGAATTGACTAATGGAACTTTAGTTGGAACTTTTATGATAGCAGATAATACGTCTACCTCATTAACATTTAATGAATCAATACACGGTTCAGACTTAAGTAATTTAGATGTTACAATTTTATCCTATGGTGCGCCTACTCCATCTGTAGTAACTTTAGATACTCTTGGTGCTACAAATACTGGTTCTAGTACTACAGGAGCAGATGCTTCTGCTATTGCTACAATTACTATTACAGATGCAGGTGCATCAGGTACTAATTCTACTGGATATACTAATATTGCATTAGAAGGTTCATTGACAGGTAGTGGTGCATTTGCAACTATAGTAGTAGGTAGTGGTGCTATTACTGGTGTAACTATTACAAAAGGTGGAGATGGATATGTAGTGGGAGAAACGCTTTCACTAGTTACTTCTAGTGGGTTTGGTGGAGGAAGTAACCCATCCGGTATTCCTACTTTAGATGCTAGTAACAGTAGTAATAATGCTACACTAACAGTAGCCTCTATTGCTACACATGGACACACAGTATTAAGCGATTCTTGGTTAGGATTAGTAGGTACTTTTACTGCGCCGAGTGTAGAAGTAACATTAAATCAAATGAATTTAGCATTAGGTGGAACACGAAACTTTACTCATCAATATAAAGGTGCAGAAACAGTTAGTGGTGCTTCTTTCGATGTATCACTAAATAATGGTTCATGGTTATACTATGCATTAGGAAATATGACTGTTAGTGAACTTGCTACTGCTGGTAGTAGTTTAGCAACTGCTTCAACTGCTAAAACATTTATTGATAGAAATACTGGAGAAATGGTTAGAACAGTCTTAGGTTCAGTAAGTAGTTCTACAGGTGGAGCAATGATGATATGTCCTCCAGTTAAATCTACGTCTAATTTTACTCAAAGATTATCTACAGATTTATCATATACATTTACTGAATTAAATGGAGATTCATTACCTTCTTTTGCTATAGATATGACACACACTAAAGCAAATAATTCAGATAAGGTTGATAATTTAAGTAGTACTCCTAATTCTGCTCATGAAAATATGTGGGCTAAACTAGTAACGGGATGTCAAGTTAATACTTTAACTATGAATTTTGCAGAAGGGGAAGAAGTAAAGGCTAATGTAGATTTAGTTAGTAAAACTTTATTTGATTGTCCTCCATTATATTATCCACAAAGAAATGTTAGTACTGTTTCAGAACTACACAACTTTGGAACAACTGTTGAGAATTATCCATTTATGTTTTCTGATGGAGGAATTAAAATCTTTGGACAAACCTTTTCTAAAATTAAATCAGGTTCGGTAGTTATAACTAACAACTTAACTCCTCATAGATTTATTGGAAACTACGATAAAAGAAGTATAAGTCATCATACTCCTGCACAAAGAACTTACGATTTATCTTTTACAATGTTAATTACAGATACTAGAGTGTGGGAAGAACTTAGAAGAAGTGATGAATTTGATGCTAGTGGTGCAGGTGTACCTAGTAATGGTGTAGTACAGATAAAATTTTCTAAACCCACTACTACTGCTCATGGTGGTAGTGCTACAGAAGAAACTATTGATTTACAATTTTCAAATTATATTGTTGATTCAGTTACTTTTCCTTTTCCCGAAGATAAAGGAGTATTAGAAGTAGAAGTTACTATGAAAGCAAGAACACTAACTTCGGCTACTTACGTAGGAAGTTGGGAAATCATAAACACAAAATAGGAGGATATTCAATAACATAGAATATTCTTTAAAATTAGTTTCCACCAACATTGTTTGTTTGTTGGTATTAAAGTAGGTGGAAAAAATGAATAATGAAATAGAAAACGATAAGAGTAGGTTGTTTGCAACCGTAGACCAAAAGATGTACGAGATAAAAGTCGCAGAAGATAGCGATAAAATAATAAAAGTGTGGATTAAAGAACCTACATGGCTACAAGTAGAATCAGCATTATCATCTGTAATGGATGTAGATTCTAAAACACAAGAGATGTCTCTAAACTTAACTAAAATGTATAGGTTCATGGTAACTGAATTTATAGGAAAAACTGAACCCCAATTAACACATCTTGAATTATTAAGATTAAGTCCATATATAGGTAATCAATTAAAAAATATATTACCTAACCCATTTATGGATGTCATGGGGGATGATACGGGAAAAGAAGCAACTCAATAAAACGAGCCTTAGCGGGTCGTGATATTGAACAAGGATTAGCATATAAAATAATGTTATATTCTTACTGTATGGCATTTAAAATAAATCCAAATGATGCTAAACATACTCCACTTTCTTTAATGTTGGAAATGTTAGAAATACATGCTCAAGTAGAATTATTAAAGTCAGAAGAAGTAGAGAAACACACAAGGGAGATTAAAAATGGTTGAGGAAGATAGTTACAAGGCAATTACTTCATTGGGTAAAGCAATGGAAGAATTGGCTCAAACTTCTGATGGATTAGCCTCTGCTTTTGGTAGAGTTTCAGAAAAGAGTAAACTATGGAATATTACATCTAGAATATTGTCCGGTTCAGGATTGTGGAAACTACAAAACTATGTTAGAGCAGTTGGAAATGCAATTAATTTATATGAACAAAATCAACTTAAAGCAAATCAAGCAACAATACAAGGCATGGAAACTATCATGTCTTTAAGTAAAAGATATACAGAATTAGGTAAAGAACTAAGAGAAGTTAATGTTCAACAAGGTTATGCTTATGAATTACAATTAAAATTAAATAAAGGAAATACAAAAGCGGCAAAAATTGCGGCTAAAACTATGATTCAACAAACTAGACAAAATCTTTTAGATAGAATAAATTTATTGACTATGAAACAAGTAAAAAAAATGGGAGCGTTTGATGATATTAAAAAATATCTTGGCGAAAGCAAAGGTAAAGATGGAAGAACAAGACTACGTACTGGGGTTGGCAACCAAACTCGATATACTAATCAACGTGCTTTTGGTGGTTATGCTGGTACACAAATTCAAAAAATAGCCTCAGGGCCGTTAAATTTTATGAGGGCCAAAGGTGGTGGAGATGGAAATAATGTTATGAAACACGTAATGGGTAAAGGTGCTTTTTTAATAAAATCAATGAGTAAAGTATTTGGCCCATTAGCAACAGTATCCAAACTAATACCTAAAATATATAGTATGATGTTACCTTTCTTAAGTATTGGTTTAGGGTTGTTTATCCAATTTTCTATGTGGTTAGCCGCTATAGGTGTAGGATTAATATTATTAGTTAAAATAATTAGAGAAGGCGGCTTTATGGAAATTTTTAGAAATATAAATAAAGCCTTTAAAGAAATGAATTTTGATATGTTTGGTCTATTATATAGGGCCTTTATAGATATAGGTGGTGGAATATGGGATATATTAAGTGCTATATTTAAAGGAGACTTTGGATTATTTGCGACAGGTTTTTATAAATTATTTAAAGGTATTTTAAAACTTGGAATTGCTTTACTAGGTATATTATTAGCATCTACCGTTGCGCTCTTTGCTGGTCTAATAAAAGGAATGATTAATACATTAGTTGATGGACTTAATGCATTACCTCTAATTTCGGGCATACCTAAGTTAGCAACAGGTGGCTCTATCTCAAGTGGTGGTATGGCAATAGTAGGAGAACGTGGGCCTGAATTAGTAAATTTACCTACAGGAGCGAGAGTACATTCTAACTCAGCAAGTAAAAATATGGGTCGAGGAGATATACACATTCATGTTAATGGAAGGTTAGGGGCTTCTGATGCAGAATTAAGAGACTTATCAAAAAAAGTAGCGCAGGTAATAAATGTTCAAATGAATAGAAATATGAATTCTTTTTTAAGGTTTGGTAATTAAATGAGTGGAGAAAGTTTTAATAATTTTTCAGTTTTTTTAGAGTTAGCAAGAAGAAATGATGTCGGAGTAGGACATGAAAATAGAATTCCTTTATTTGTAAATGATATACAAATTGCAACACAGAAAAATGTTATGACTTTTGGAATACCCTTTTCAGGAATGGCTACTGGTGAATCTAGAACTTTAGCATTTGATACTGGAAAAGCAGAAAAGACTGTTAATTTAACAGGTATTTTATTAGGACAAACAATTCAAAAAAGAAAAAATACTGAAAATGACACTACAACAGTTAAATTAACTTCTTTTGAAATGGCACAGTTAATTCATTCTTATGTTGATTCAAGTGCTTTACAAGACGACCAAGCATTAAATAAATTAATTATATTAATACCTAGTAGAGTAGATGAAAATTTTGAATATCATACACAGTCGGGGTCAGGAGATAGTGTAGAAGATGTTGATGTTGGTGCGTTACCATTGATACCTTTTTCTTGGAAAAATAGAGAATATGATAATGACTTTACTGCATTTACTAAAAATCCTAAAGAATACTTTACTCCATATACTGATAGTACTGCTAATTCTAATAGTACTTCTGTAGGAATGGTTGGTTTTATTCGTAGTTTTTCAACTAATATTGTAGGTTCAGAATTTCCACAAGTATCTTTTACTTTAGATTTTCAAATTGCTACTGTTATATCAGATAATCCATTAGGTTGAGGGAGAATAATGGTTAATTCTTATATTGGTAATTTATATAAATTAGTTTTTCCTATTCTAAGTAAAGGATATTTAAAATTAAATTTTAGTGATAACAATATAGATACTACTCCTAATCCTGATGTAACTAACTTAACAACTATATGGAAACATACAGAGTCATTTGCATTAGAAGCAATTATAACTCCATATGATGTTAATGGAAGCGCACATAGAACAACAGGTAATGGAATTTTAACTTCTACTAAAACTCCTCCATATCCTAATGATAGTATATCCAATAGGGCTACTGATTATCAAAGCACTAATTTACTAGGTAGAGCAGAAGGTACTGATTATACAAGTGCGCCGCATAAATTAACTATTTTTTATAATACTAATTTAAAAGTATATTTAGAAAACACAACAGTAGGAAGTTATAATCAACCTGCTGAGTATAAAGTTGTAGCGCAAATAACTAAAGGAGGCGTTACAAAAACTATCGAATCAGAAACAGTAATTAAATCTAATAAAATATTATTTAATAAATATGATGAGAAGGGATATTATTACAATGGAACATCTATGGAGCATACTAGGTTAAGTTCTACGGCTACTAACGTTGCTCCTAGTGCAGTAGTTACAATTAGTGGTAGTGGATTACCCGTAAGCACTAGTGCTAGTGCTGGTACGGCAACATATAGTGTTAACAATGCTAATTCCTCAACCGCAGTTTCTAGTGAAATAAAAGCAACTGCTACAATTGATATTGGTGGTAGTGGTACTTCTGATTATACTGTTCCTGCTGACCAAAATGTAGTAGCGGCTACCGGAACTATAACTGTAAAAAGTGTTCAAGCACATACTACTTCTAATAATGGTACAGAGATAATTCTTTATCATGATGGCACACAAAGTTCAGATACATACAGATTTTTTGCTAGAAATGTTGGTACTGAAAACGCAGGTGGAGCATTAGAAGCGTTGACATTTGGGTCAAGAGCCTTTGCTTATCATAGAGTAAACGGAGATAATGACCTTACTGCACAAAATTTAGCAACTGCCATAGAAAGAGCCATGCCTACAGGAGATATTGTAACTTCTTATAATGCCTCTAACGATACTATTACCGTAACTATGCCACCTAGTTCACAATTTAATAATAGTATAGCATTGGGAGTTAACTTAGGTGGAACAGATTTTGTTGTATCGGGTATGGCTAATGGTAATGCAGGTACAGTAGTAAATAGTTATCTTACAATTACAGACCATACAAATACTACTAAAAATTACAAGGCTTCGGATTCAAGCGCACAAGCAACAGGAACTACTGGAACAAGTAATGGAACTGCCGTAGTATATTATAGAAATGGTTCTAGTTTTAACAGTACTGCTAATAATTTAAAAACTGCTATTTTACATTCTAATGGACATGGCTCTAGTAAGTTTAGTGTTAGTACTAATAATCCTTTAACATTAACTTCTCAGGCTACGGGTGTTGCGGGCAATAGTAGTGGTACTGGTAGTGGTACTACTGCTATTTCTGATACAGGATTAGATAACTCCGGTGATACTAATGACGATTTAACTTATACACAATTTACAGGTGGTGGTAATCAAGTTAAAAATAATAGTTACTTTATTATAACAGATAATACCGGAGGCAATGCTAATAATGGTGCAAATAATATAACTAAAAACTATCAAATGGCAATAGTAGGCGATGCTAATTTTACAACTGGAAGTACAGGTACAAGTGCAGATGGTACTGCCGTAGTTTACTTTGAAAAAGGTTCAAACACCAATGATTTAGCAGGTAGAACTGCTACCGCATCTAATATTAGAACTGCTATATTAAGTAGTAATGGACACAATGGAAGTATTACAGTATCTACAAGTGGTGGTGGAACTAGAACAATGATACAAGCAACTGTAGGTGTAATGGCTAGCGCAAGTAAAACAGTAGGAATTTATGGAAGTGGATTTAATAGAACTAATTTTTCAGGTGATAGTGCGGGAGGAAGCCCCGATAAATACTTAGAAATTAGAGATGCGGCTGGAGTAATTAGAAGATATCATGCGGCTACAATAGAAGCACAGAATTCTACTGCTACAATAGGTGGTGTAGTTTATGTATATTTTACTAATCATGCTACTCCTGCAACTCTTGCTACTAATCTTAAAACTGCTATAGAAAATACTAATGGTCATAATGGTAGTATTAGTGTTTCTAGAAATGGAGCAGTTCTAACTTTAACTACTAACGTAAATAATAATCAATTAATAAGTGAAAACTTTTCTAATAATTTAGCAATTTCTAATGCAGGAACAATAAGTAGTGGGGTTTACCCTTGGAATACTTCTAATAATTTAGTTATTAGTGTAGGGTCAAATGAGGCTAACATGATAGGTAGGGGTTCTAAATTATATGATGTTAATCTTAATTTAATTGGTACAACTTCTGTTGTTAGTGGAACATCAATTACTTTATCCTCTCCTCCTGCTACTGCGGTTACTAGTACTATTTATGTTAATCAACCTAAAGAAGCATTATACATTGAAGATATGTTTAAAATTTCTTTAAGTTATTCACATATAAACGGACAGACTACATTATATGTTAATAATTTTGCAGTTGCTTCAGAAAATACAACTCTATTAGACTTTCAACTTCATGCTTCTGATTGTAAAATAGGTCAAGGTGCAAATAATTCTAGTGAACAATTTTATGGAGAAATATATGAAATTTCATATCATAGAGGTAGAAATGTTTGTAATACTATTAATACATTAACTCCTAATTATTCTGATATATTATTCTACTATAGGTTTGGAGATATCGTATGAGTGGTCGTATAATATATCCAGTAAATGCAGGAGTTGATTCTTCAACTGTTGTTAGTGATTATTCAAATAAGGCTATTGAATTTGATAATGCAAGAGCATTTACTTCTGTATCAGTTAATCCTCTATTAAAAAGTGTAGATATAGAAGATGAAAATTCCACAGCAACTACTACTTTTACTGATAGTACTTGTGATTATGCGGCAGGAGCAACAACAATAGCACATAATGCAAATTCTAGTATTATAATAGGGCTTCAAGTTACTGGTACTGGAATTCCTGTTAATTCCTATATAGTAAGTATTACTGATTCAACTAATTTTGTAATAAATGCTCCTACAACAAATGGAAGTACTATTACTAATGGAACGTTAACTTTTTCTAAATTTATTTCTTCAGTAATATTTACTGAAATTAGGTCTTCTTCAAATAATGTTGGCATATCTAATGATTATGTTGATAAAATAGGAAATAGAATATTACCTACAACTAATGATATAACTGATTCTTGTTCTACAAATGTAACTTCTCCTTCTTATAAAATTAAAATATATAATCCCAATACAGATGCAATAGATGCTGAAGTAAATAGAAAGTTAACATATGCGATAAATAGTGACTATCCTGCTAGTACTACGTTAGGAATAGATATTGATAATTATGATTATTTTATACTATTAAATCCTAATATTGTTACGGCAGGAGAAGATACTGTTAGGGCACACTTTGCTAAAATTACAAATATTATAGCCTTTGATGAGTTTGGTGATGGTTTAGAATTTAGTCCTAAATATTCTTCTAAAGTTTTAAAGGGTACTAAGTTTGAAATTTTCAAAGGGCCAGCAAAAACAGATACAAGTGTTGTTGCTGTTAGTTATGGACTTAGAGGAGATGCTACTGCGTCAACTCCTAAATATGATACAATAAATATTGTTAGTAGACCTACTTTTTACTTTTATAATGACAGATTAAATGTTAAAAACCAATTAGATTATTCTGAAAAATACACATTAACTTCTACAAGATGGTGGGGATATTCTACTTTGATAGCCACAGATGCGGTTACTGCATTAGCCCAATGGGAAGCGGGTAGTGCTAGTAAAACATTTAATATGAGTGAGGCAAATTATAATAAATTAATAGTTGGTCAATCGTTATTTACAAGTGCAGGGGTTTTTGTTGGGAATATAGAAAACAAAACTTTGGTAGGTGGTGTGTATAAAATATACATAGATTATGCTAGAGTTGCAGTAAATGCTAGTAGTGTTGCTACGATATATAAAATTGGTAAAACTCATCAAAATATTGTGTTTAAAACAGAAAGTAAATTTGATAATACAATACCAACAATAGGAGACAATAGGTTAGATGCTCTTTTAGTAAATGAATATGATGACATAGATACTACTGATGACTCTAATAATTTTAATCCTATACGTTGGCATACTGCTTTTCCTAATATGAAAAGACATGCAGGAGATTTAGTAGCAGTTGTTACTAACTCTGAAAATGGATTACTAACTGGCCCTAATAAATATTTATTATTTGAAAAATCTACGTTTCAAAATGATATAGTACCTAATGTAGGTAATTCATTATTAAATAAACCTAGAAAGGCATTAACTCAATTTGCTAGAATTGAAGTATCTGATAGTGCAGGTTTAACTAAAGTAAAACTAAACCAAACTGGTGATTCATTTAAAATGAGAGATGCTATTTATAATTCTTCATTTAAATGGAAAACATTAGATGAACCTATAGAGGTAAGTAATAGTTCGAGTTTATTATTTACTGTTAGTAATATGAATAAAACAATAGATTTGACTGCACATTTAACTGTTGACGATATTGTTTTAATTGATAATTATTATTACGTTATTAGAGTTTTAAATGCTAAAGCAACTGATACTACTCAAACATTTGGTATTAAGGCTAAGAGATTATCTACCTCTCCAACATGGACTATTACTACTACTGTTCCAACGGTAGATAGAAAATCATTATCTATTTCGCCTATTTCTAGGTCTGCATATATAAATTTTGATTTTGTATCAGATACGGAAGTAGAACATCTTAGGTCTAATTTAATTACTATAAATTCACATTCTATAGATAGAACTGCCACAAGAATGTATCAAACTAGATTAGTTAGTAAGAATTTTCCAAAACATGTTAATGAGATTGAATTTGCAGATAAAAATAATAAATATGCTAAAATTTTAGATGCTAATAAAAAATATTATCAGAATACTAATATTAGTAAATTATATTATTATTCAGGAGCATATGTTATTACTGATGAAGTATTTACTGGAACTGTTGAAAATACAACTAGTGAAGATACAGAAGACCAAGGAATGAAATATATAATAGAAGGAAGAGATACTTCAGCAAACTTATTAAATAAAACTATTAGTGTAAATTTAAAATCTACAGAAGACATAAACTATTCTAGTATTACTCCAATATTAAATATGACCAATCATGGTAGTGGTGCTACAGTAAGTACAAGTTCACTAGTAGTTACTGTTACAGGTGTAGCAAGCGGAACATCAGATGGTTTACTATCCCATATTGCAAAGTATGGAATACTAGCAAATCAGAATGGAGTATTTATTGGTGAGGTTTCTTCTGCTAGTATAAGTAGTACAACTGTAACTATAACATTAAGTCATCCCACTACTTTAATTTCTGAAGATATTACTAGTATCAAATATTATGGGCCATTTTCAAACGTATATTCTAATTATATTAGTGGATTAAAAATGTTAGGTAGTAATATTTTACATTCTAATACCACAGTAAATAGTTCAGATATAGTTGAAAAATCATTAACATTTGATGTAGGAATAGATATTGACCCTACTAGTTATAATAATTTTACATATAGTAATTTACTTCATAGTTCTAATGAAGGTTCTTTTGGGGGAAATAATAGTTTAGGATATGACATTAATGGTAATAAATCTATTAGTACTGGAGATAGTAGTTTTGCATTTCGCATAGGTAATGAAAATGGTGTAGGCGTAGTTCAAAATGATATAACTACAATAAATGCTGAAACGTTTGATATTATTGATACTAATATAAAAAATGAAAGTAACTCAACACTTACTATTTCTCCTAGATTTCCTATGGTATTGGGAAGAGTAGAAGTAAATTCTTTAGATACTAGAGGTAACTGTAGTATTTATTTAATAAATAATAATATTAATACTGGAGGTATAATACATACATTAAATAATACTAATTCTAATATTTATACTCCTAAAGAGAGTATTAGATATTGGGACATTCAAAAATTTGCGGCGGGAACATTAACTAGAACATCAGATACAATATATTACACAGGTAAAAACCCACAAAAAATACAAGGATATGGAGTAGGATATGGAGTTAGAATAGATGGAACTCCATTTGTTCCAACTTCAACACCTACTAATTTACCTATAAATGGAAGTAATACGATAGACAATTGGAACTACTTAGAGACTTTTTACGGTCTAAATCAAAGTAATTTAATACAATCATATGCATTAGGTACAAGTTCATTTACTGAAACAAATATACAATATGATGAGTTTAAACAAATAGACCCAAGAACAATACCATTTGAATTAATGGCTACTGGAGACATTTACCCCAATTCTAAATTACGATGGAATAATATTGGTAATGAAAAACATTCTAATTATAATTATGACCAGTTTGGTATACTTTTAGAATCTGAAGAAAAAGGACTTACTAGCATAACTAACCATAATAATTATGATGGTAAAACAACTCAAACCATTAATAGTGAAAATAACTTTGAACAAAATACTATAGTTGAGACAACACAGAAACCAGTTGAATTAAGAAGATATGGAGTTATTAGATTAGTAGAGGCAACATTTGACTGGCATTTTAATCCTGTAGATTTTGAATCATTAAAATCAGTAGAAGAAATTCCCACAGTAAGTTACTTTGATTATGTGATGATGGCTAAGCCAACTGATTTAACTGATTCTCTACAAATTACAATTAATGGGGATGCTGATGTTGACGTTGTTTCTAGTAGTAGTAATGCAACTCAAACAGCAGGTAGTTTATATTATTCTCAAGATTTTATTAATTTAAATGATTCCGATTTATCTTTAATTGATACGGGAAGTCCTAATGGGTTTATTGCGGGTAGAAATTCTACGGCTTGGAGTACTGCTACAAACGCAAGTGGTAATCGTGCAAATAGAGGTTCAAGTCAGATTATTACTGCTAATAGTTTATTAAAATTTGATGGTAAAACAAATACTACTGGTTATCCTACTAGTGAACCTATTAAATATTTTGGTGTTATTCCATTTAACATATATAGAACCACTGAACATAATGTAGATAATTTAAATTCAGGTGGAAATTCAAGTTCAGGTGGAATTTTAACTAGTAGAAAACTAAGAAGTCATGATATAAGATTTACTAATGTTTTTATTACTTCAAATGAAGTTTGTTTAGACAATTTTAAATTTGGTAAATTAAGTGCAACTGGGTCAAAGCAATATGATGCTCAAAATATTATTTTACCTATTATTACAGGAGATAAAAGTTTGGCTGGTAATTCTTTAACTAAAGATTTTAGTCCATATATTCATCATGATGGTTGGCTTACTGAGGCTGATGGAACAAATACATTAGGAAATCGTTTTTTAATGCACACCTCAAGAGTAATAAATGCACTAACTCATAGAAAACTACATAATACTAGTACAGTAACTATAGCAGATAAATATGGTTTAGGAATTAGTGCTGATAATAGTACAACAGAAACATCACATCCATATAATAATTGTATTGCAGTATTCAAGGATTTAGTAGATGCTACTAATTTAAATCCTGTTTCTATACCTAAAAATACAATTACTTCCGGCCCATTAACATTAGATACTATTACTAGATATGCCGCATACAGAAATGCAACAGTTGCTACCAATACTGCATTTGACCAACATACTATGAATTCTATGGCTCAAGTATATGATAGTACAACTATTTTTATGGGTGGAACAAGAGTTCCTAAAGTTTTCTTAGAAGATAAATTGAATATTTCATCCTTTACCTCTTTTAGACATAATAATAATACTACTAATAGAGGAACGGTAGCATCTGCACAAATGATAGTCAAACCTATGTTTGATTTAACTGCGGCTTCAAATACTTTAGTATTTAGCAATAATAATAAAACTGTTACTTTTACACATAAGGTTAATGGAGTTCATTCATGGTTAAGTTTTGCACCTAATTTACAAGGATATTATATTGTATCTGAAGAATTAACAAGCGGCAATAGTATTAGAAACCAAAAAGATTTTGGACATCCAAAATTTATTAGTAAAATAACTTCTCATATTGTTTCTACAGCCCCCTCTACTACTGCAATAGAAGCCCATACTATAACTTTCGATACTGCGGTTGATGTTACTGCTAATGGAACTAAATATAGATTAATGAGAATATCTGAAACTACGTTTAATGGTCAAGTAGATGAAATTGCATTTAATGTTTTACAACATGATAATACTGCGGTAAACTTTACATCGTTAGGAAAAGGAGATACCGATTTAGAATATCAAGAATCGGTGTATACTATGTTTTTACTATTAAATATAGATACTGCTAATACTTTTATAGAAAGTAGGACTAACACTTTAGTAAATAGTGGGTTTACAGATGGTGAAATAATTAATGCACATATTACAGATGGTATTACATTTCATACTACTGATATTACTGTATCAACAACTAGAAAAAGTTTGTTAAATGTTACTGAAGAAGGATTAGTGTGGAAATTTGGAGGAGTATTATATGGTAATGGGGTAGTTTCTGTTGGAGAAGCATTTGATGTAACTTTAGGAACTAAACCTAAATTAAACAATCCTACTGTTTGTCATATAGGTACTACTTTCGATGTTAGTGCTAATATAGATACTACTATGCAAGATATTGTAGAAGAAGCAGATTTAGAATTTGACCATAGTAATACCTACATTGATGAAACAAATAATATTGTTAAAGACCAAGGTAATAATGGGACTTTAGGCGTACATATAAATAAAATAAATTGTTATTCTGCTATAGAAAATGTAGAAGTAGGTGATATTTTATATACAGAACAGGCAAGATTAGTGGGTATTGTTGCAAGTATTGGTCAAGGATATGGAAGTAGTGTTAATAACATGATAGTATTTACTTCTTTATATTATACTCCATTACAAGGAGATGAACTAGTTAAGATAGATAAAAAAACCTTTACTAGTAGTATGAAATTTGAAAACTTAAATTTACTAACTGCTTTAAATGCATTAAGTTCTAAGAAAGGTGTTGAATATACTATTAAAAATAATGCTATACATGTAAGAGATTTTGAGGATGTTAGAAAATTAAGAAAGTTTTCAATTAATTATAGAGAAAGTGGTAGATTATTATCTGTATCAAATAATGAAAGTATGTTTGATAAAGCAAATAAAGTTACTATAATTGGTGACAATATTTCTCTATCTATGGATGCGCCAGTACGAGGAAGTGCTAAAGAAATTGTACATGTTGACCCACAAATAAAAACTAAATCAGATGCAGAAGTAGCGGCTATTAGAATATTAGAGACACATAATACTGATGCATTAAAAATTACTATTAAGATACAGAAAAAAGGTTTAGAATTAGTAGAGGCTGGAGATATAGTAAATCTTAATTTCCCTAATCATGGTATACCTAAAGGAGACTATATGATTTTTGAAATAGAAAATGTATTAGTTGGAGTATTAACTATTACGGTAGGTACATTCAATAAAGGTATTGCAGAAAGGCTATCTGAGTTACACTTAGCAAAAAGTATTTCTGATGCATCTACTCAACTTAAAAATAAAATAACTATTGTTTCAGGTAAAACTATAATAGATGATATAAATATAAATGAAGTCTCTTTCGGTTATACTATCTCTAGTACTGCTACTGCTTCTAATCTTGGATTTGATGATTCTATAGGATTTACTGAAGTAGTAGGGATAGAAAGGAGTACTCAAGATGTAGAAGAATTTGATTCACTACATTTTTATGACCATAGAGTAAGGAGTAGATAAATATGATAGTAAATAATGGAAAAACAGATGTCGCAACTAACTATATTAAAGTTAATTATACAACTATTAAAATTGGAAATGGAGGAGATGATACTGCTCAAACACAAAGTGAACTAGATTCTGTAGTATTTACAAAAACAGGACAAACACCTAATGTTATAGGAAGTTCATTAATTTGGACAGTAGAAATTACTGGCGCAAATCTTGGAACTCAGGGGGTTTCTGAATTAGGTATATTTCATAAGGATAACGATACATTACTAAGCCGCACCTCCTTTTCAAATACAGGAGTAGTGCCCTCAGGGGATACTATAACTTTTAGAATTCAGTTGGAGGTGAACTAATGGTAAATAATACAGGTTTTATTAGCACATTAGGAGTTACCCCGTCTACTAGAATAGTAGATAATGTAGATAATATACATTCAGGTATTATTAATGCATTAAATATTGCAACAGGAGAAAATAGAGTTGTAAGTGGGTTTAATATTACTCAATCTGATGGTGGAGATTATACTACATATACTATGACGGCAGGAACGTATCTTAGAAATGGTAAACTACTTTCATTGGCACAAGGAGCAGTTACACAAAGTACTGTTGTAAGGTCGGCAAATGACCATTACAGTGTAATTGTAATTAATGGTGATGGAGGATTTGCCGTTAGAGATGGAGCAAAAGGTATCTCTACAATTACTGTATCTGCATTATCTGCGGGAGATATACCAATTGCAGTTGTTAAATTAATTGCAAACTCTGCTAATGATGCAACAAATAGACCAATACAATTTTTAGGATATGTACAAGAAGAAAGAGAGTTAAGTGTGTTTGATAATAACACTGAAACATTAAGAATAAATAAGGATGGAACATTAACTAAAGGTAATTCGGGAACAATTACTTTACCTGCTAGTGGAACTTTGGCAACTATTGATGGAATAAACTTAGGAAGTAATTCTATTGATACTGCAAACATAAAAGCAAATGCAATTACTAATATTAAAATTTCTGATAATGCAATTGATACTGCATCTATTGTAGACAATGCAATTACTACTGCTAAAATAGTAAATGGTAGTATTACTTCAGATAAAATTACTAATAATGCAATTACGGCTAGCAAACTAGCAGGTGATGCAGTAGTAACTGCAAACATTGTTGATGATGCAATTACTTATGAGAAGATGCAAAACTTAGGAACTGCTGACAGAGTGTTAGGTTCTACTTCAGCAGGAGTTATTCAGGAAGTTCAAATTGTAAATAATATGATAGCAAACAATACTATTGCCGTTGGTAAAATTAATGGATTGTCTGATTTAGGTAGTGGTGTTGTAGTAAGTTCTGCTGAAAGAAGCAAGTTATCGGGTATAGAAGCATCAGCAGATGTTACAGATTTAACTAATGTTAAAGCCGCTTTAGCAAGTAGTTTAGGAACATTAACCCTAGGAGACTCTAATGATACAGTAGTTATTTCAGGAAACTTAACTATATCAGGTTCAACTACCACAGTTAATTCAGGAACTATAAATCTTGCAGATAATTTTATTACATTAAATAGTGACATTACTGGTACTGCTAGTGGTGTAGCATTTGATTCAGGTATAGAAGTTGAAAGAGGAGACAGTACAAATGTTTTCCTTAAGTGGAATGAATCAACAAATCGTTGGACTTTTACAAATAATGGTTCTGTTTATTTTAATATACCAATTAGTAGTGAAATAACCCCATACTCTCATCCAACAAGTGTAGTTTCTAATTTAGATACAAGTGGTGCAGAAATTCTTGATAAATTGGAAACTAATTCTACAGGTCATATAACTTTAATGTCTAAGAGAACATTGACTAAGGGAGATTTAGGATTAGGTAATGTTGAAAATACTGCTATCTCTAGTTTTGCAGGTACAAATAACATTGCAACTGTAGGAACTATAGGAACAGGAACATGGCAAGGTACTGCAATTGCTACTACTTATATTGCTAACAATGCTATAACCCAATCAAAACTTGCTAATAATGCAGTAGGTGCTGATGAATTAGCATCTAATGCAGTAGTAAATGCTAGTGTTGCAAATGATGCGGCTATAGCACAAAGTAAGATTGCAAATTTAGACAGTACATTTAATGCTAAACAAGATATAGTTAGTGTTTCTGATGGGTTAAATAAAACAGGAAATACATTAAAAATTGATATTCATAGTCTTTCGATTGAAAATGGAATAAGTAGAAGTGATGACTTCTTTATGTTTGATGATGTTACACAAAGTACCGACCCACTACATAAAATAAACTTAGAAAATATGTTTGCTAAGTTAGTGGCTGGAGATATACCTAATCTTCCTACTTCTAAAATTACAAGTGGCACATTCCCAACAGCAAGAATTGCAGATAATGCAATTACACTCGCTAAAATAAATGGACTATCAAGTTTAGGTAGTGGAACGATTATTAGTTCAGCAGAAAGAACTAAATTAAGTACTGTTACTGCTCAAGCAAATCCAAATGTCCAAGTAAATTGGAATGAAACTACTTCAACATCAGATGCTTTCATACTAAACAAACCAACCATTCCTTCGGGTAATCAAATTATTAACTGGACTTCAGACCAAGGTTCAACAAATATACATGCAGGTAATTACATTAATACAGAATATTCTGTTGGTGATGGAGGTTTAACTACTAATGATTTTACTAATGCTGACCACTCTAAACTAAATGCTATTGAAGCAGAGGCTAATAAGTTTGTATTAAGTAATGGAATAATAACAAATGACCATTTAGCAGGTTCTATTGCACAAAGTAAAATTGCAGGATTAAGTACTTCTTTAGGAAATATGGTTACGGAATTAAATGACTTAAGTATAAATGCTACTGCGGCTGAACTAAATATATTAAGTGGTGTAAGTGGTGTAAGTCCTACTGAAATAGGATATCTAAATGGAGTCACTTCTTCTATACAAAACCAACTTAACTCTAAACTAGATGGTACTAGTATTATTGGTTATACATTAACTACTACTGTTGCCGAAGAAAGTAATGAAGCATTATTAACATTAATAGGTGCAAATGGTGGAGGAACTAGTACAGTATTAATAGAGGGAGGAAACTCAATAAATACTAGTGTAGGGGCTCAAGGACAATTAGTATTATCCGCTTTATCTGCGGTTGAAGGTATAGC
>TARA_R110002050_G_scaffold92269_1_pt1 | contig 37889 bp, 23 predicted proteins | sample TARA_R110002050 | Tara Oceans TARA_R110002050 (sample SAMEA4396988) | marine metagenome | biome: Polar Biome; feature: [DCM] deep chlorophyll maximum layer (ENVO:01000326); material: water (ENVO:00002006), including particulate matter (ENVO:01000060) such as... | depth 25 m
AATTGCTGTAATCACAGGATTATGACTAAAAACGGACAATCATATTTATTTTTAAGCATTCCATTTCTTTTAATTCTTAAAGCATTTATATGAAACTAGTAAAACATAGGAATTACAAAAAGTAATGAATGCAAAAAGAGCTTTTAATCTCTTACTTGAACATTATAAATATTTAAGTTTAACAACTAGATTGAAAAACAAAAAAGGAAGCCAATGGCTTCCCTTTTTTAATAAGTTAAATGATTATTATCCACATTTAGAAGAGCCACAATCTTTACAAGTTAGGCAACCTTCTTGATAGATTAAATTTTTAGATTTACAACTATCACACACCTGCCCTTTAGCTTCTGTTCCATCGGCCACATAATGTTTTAAAGCACGTCCTACACCATTTTTCCATGTGTTAATAGACTCACTATCTAATTGTAAACTATTAATTAAATCTACAATTTTATCTATAGGCATACCATGACGTAAGGTGCCAGATATGAGTTTCGCATAGTTCCAAAATTCAGGATCAAATTTATATGACAAGCCTTCAATAGTTGTTTTATAACCTCTTTTATTTTTATACTGAAAGTCGTAACGCGAACTGCCATTCTCCTCTTTACTTTTTATAATAACACCTTTATTTACCCAACGTGGAAGCAAAATACCTACTTCATCATCCGTTAATCCTGTAAAAACCTCATAAGGTTTATCATCAATCAAGCCAATAAAAGCAATCCATTTTTCTTTATTATTCTGAAAACGAACGACATCTGCTTCTAAAACCTCTGGTCGTTTTATAGGAAATACGGTTAGTATATCTTGATTTTTATCTTCTTTTTCATCATTCGCTATTAAAACTCCAGATCGCGATCCGTCTCTATAAACGGTTACACCTTTACAACCAACTTCCCAAGCTTTGATATATAATTGCCCCACTAATTCCTCTGTAGCATCATTTGGTAAATTAATAGTAACGCTTATAGAATGATCTACCCATTTTTGAATAGCGCCTTGCATACTAACTTTACTTAACCAATCGACATCATTAGAGGTTGCTTTATAATAAGGCGATTTTTTAATTAATTCGTCTATCTCACTTTGTGAGAAATTTTTAGAAGTATCAATACCATTTACTTCCATCCATTGTTTAAACCTGTGATGAAACACGACATATTCTTCCCAAGAATCGCCTATCTCATCAACAAAATCTATACGCGCTTCTTTATCGTTTGGGTTCACCTTTCTTCGTCTTTTATAAACAGGCATAAATACAGGTTCAATTCCAGATGATGTTTGCGTCATTAAACTCGTTGTTCCTGTTGGTGCAATGGTTAATAAAGCAATGTTTCGTCTACCATATTCTAACATTTCATAATAGAGCTTACTATCTGCTTCTTTTAATCGGTTTATAAAAGGATTATTTTTTTCGCGTTCAGCATCAAAAATTCCAAATGCGCCACGCTCTTTTGCTAAAAGCACTGACCCTCTGTAAGCTTCTATTGCAATTGTTTTATGTACTTCTAACGAAAAGGCATTACCAGCTTCACTACCATATTGAATACCTAATCCTGCTAACATATCACCCTCAGCCGTTATACCAACACCAGTTCTACGCCCCTCTTCTGCTTTTCTTTTTATATTAACCCATAAATTACGTTCTAATGCCTTAACATCATCTAACTCAGGATCGGCATCAATTTTTCTTAAAATATTATCAACTTTTTCTAACTCTAAATCAATAATGTCATCCATAATGCGCTGTGCGGCTGCAATATGTTTTTTGAATAACTTAAAATTAAAACTTGCCTCTTTTGTAAATGGCTTGTCTACATAAGAAAATAAGTTGATAGCCAACAATCTACAAGAATCATAAGGACATAAAGGTATTTCACCACAAGGGTTTGTAGACACTGTTTTATAACCTAAATCGGCATAACAATCTGGTACAGACTCTTTAATAATAGTATCCCAAAATAACATACCTGGTTCAGCCGATTTCCAAGCATTATGTACAATTTTTTTCCATAAATCATTTGCTACTATAGTTTTTGAAACCTTTGGATTATCACTAAATATTGGATATTTCTGAATATAATTACTGTTGTTCTTTACAGCTTTCATAAACTCATCATCCATTTTTACAGATATATTAGCTCCTGTAACTTTTCCTTGCTCTAATTTTGCATTGATAAAATCTTCTGAATCTGGATGATTTACAGACACAGAAAGCATTAATGCCCCTCGTCTTCCATCTTGTGCAACTTCTCTAGTAGAATTTGAATAACGTTCCATAAAAGGCACAATACCTGTAGATGTTAAGGCTGAATTTTTAACTGCAGACCCTTTTGGTCGAATATGTGACAAATCATGACCAACACCACCACGACGTTTCATTAATTGTACTTGTTCTTGGTCTATCTTCATGATACCTCCGTAAGAATCTGAATCTCCAGAATTACCAATAACAAAACAGTTTGAAAGCGATGCAATTTGGTACGGATTACCAATACCTGCCATAGGACTTCCCTGTGGCACTATATATTTAAAATCTTTTATAAGATCAAAAATTTCTTTTTCAGATAAGGGATTTGAATATTTTTGCTCAACTCTAGCCAATTCTTTAGCTATGCGTTGATGCATATCATTTGGGGTTAGCTCATAAATATTTCCTTCAGAATCTTTTAAAGCATATTTATTTAGCCATACGCGAGCGGCTAAATCGTCGTTCTTGAAATACTTTAATGATGCATTAAAAGCTTCATCTTGTGTAAAAGTTTTTGGAGGTTGTTTGGAAACATCTGTACTCATTGGTGTTTTTATATTTTAGGTTCAAAGTTACAACCAAAATAACAAAAAACAACAAACTTAAAACATGATAAAAATCATGAAGTTTACAGATAAAAAACCTAAACAATTGATAAACAGCTTTTTATTTTTTTATTAACATTAAAAAGTTAACAAATTTTTTAAATTAAAAAAAATAAAGCGTTTTTAAAAATCTACAGCGAAGCCAACACCTAAAAACTGTTTCCACTGCAATTTTGCTCCAGCTTCATCCAACTCACCTTCTATCTCTGATGGTTTTGTTGTTTTTACATCATCATCATATCTAATATGAGACCCCAATGTTGCTCTAATAAAACTATTCACTTTAAAATCGAAATCGATACTCCAATCTAAATCTACATTCCCAAAATTATTTATGTAATCAGTATAGAAACTTACTTTATGCTTCATGTTTACATTTTCCGCCACTTCCATTTGGTAACTATTAGTCATTAAAATACCAACTTCTTTCCTTGTACGTTCTCCTTCAGTAATAATATTTCCTTCATTGTCATAAACAGCTGGTGTTACACCAAACGAACCTGCATTCGCTAAATCTTCGTCCAAAACAAAAGTTTCTTTTAGTGTTACAGGTGAAAAATAAAAAGATAATTCATCAATATCCTTTCCATATTCCATGCCGCCACCAAAAAACAAATATCCAGGAGCTAAAAATCTAGAAATTGGATTATCTGTATCTGGGTATTTATAACCATTTGTTAATTGAGTTCTAAAATTCAGCTTAGCAGAGTAAAACCAATTTGATGTCCCATTAGGTCTATATCCAATATTTGAGTTAATCTCAAACAAGTCATCAGTCTTTCTTAACTCTTTCGACGCTTGCTTATTAATACCAAATCTAAGAATAGCATCATTTTTCCATGAAAAGAATTTATCGGTATAATCTCCCGAAGTTTTAACCCCTATAAGCCCAGAAATAGAATTAGTTCCTCCAGAATTCCAATTTGCAAAAGCTACTTCATTTAAATCTAGAGTTGCTTTGTTTTTTTGCACCCATTGAGGTCCTTCATATTTTTCAGGTTTTGGCTTTTTTACGAACAACGAATCTGGTTGCGCATTAATAAATTGAAAAAATAAACAAACGAGGGTAAAAAAAATGTTTTTCATGGTTAGGTTCTATATTTTTTTAAGCTAAAAATATTTATCAAAAACTATTCCGTTTTAACTAAATAAATGAAATTTCAATAATTAAACTCCCCAAACTCACTTTTTATTGTAAGCTTTTTTGTTTTTGAAGCTTCAACACGACCAATTATTTTAGCATCCACATTAAAAGATTTAGATATTGCAATAATATCCTCAGCTATTTCAGGAGTTACATATAATTCCATTCTATGTCCACAATTAAATACTTGATACATTTCTTTCCAGTCTGTTTTACTTTGCTCTTGTATTAATTTGAATAAAGGCGGAATTGGAAACATATTATCTTTTATAATATGAAACTCATCAACAAAATGAAGTATTTTAGTTTGTGCACCGCCAGAACAATGTACCATACCATGAATAGTCTCACTATTAAATTCAGATAAAATCCTCTTTATAATTGGTGCATAAGTTCGCGTTGGTGACAGTACTAATTTACCAGCATCAATAGGCGAATCTTTAACAGCATCGGTTAATTTAACACCTCCAGAATATACCAACTCTTCTGGTACAGAAGCATCAAAACTCTCAGGATATTTGTTGGCTAAATATTTACTAAACACATCATGACGTGCCGAAGTAAGTCCGTTACTTCCCATACCGCCGTTATATTGTTTTTCGTAAGTGGCTTGTCCAAAACTTTCTAAACCAACTATAACATCGCCTGCTTTTATATTTGCATTATCTATAACATCTTTACGATTCATGCGTGCCGTAACCGTAGAATCTACTATAATAGTCCTCACTAAATCACCCACATCGGCAGTTTCTCCTCCTGTTGAATGAATGGTTACTCCAAAAGATTTTAAATCTTCAAGCAATTCTTCTGTTCCGTTAATAATGGCAGATAAAACCTCTCCTGTAATTAAGTTTTTATTTCTTCCAATGGTTGAAGACAACATGATATTATCGGTTGCTCCAACACATAATAAATCGTCAATATTCATAATTAAAGCATCTTGAGCAATGCCTTTCCAAACTGAAATATCTCCTGTTTCTTTCCAATACATATACGCTAAAGACGATTTTGTTCCTGCGCCATCTGCATGCATGATTAAGCAATAATCTTCATCATTTGTTAAGTAATCTGGAACTATTTTACAAAATGCTTTAGGGAATAAGCCTTTATCTATATTCTTAATAGCATTGTGTACATCTTCTTTTGATGCTGAAACACCACGTTGTGCATAACGTTTTGAAACTTCTTGACTCATAATATTGTATTGTAGTGCAAAGGTAATTTTTTGAATTATAAAAACCATACTTTTTAATAATGAGATTTTTCAAAAATATAAGTTTGCTATATATGGTAAAAGCCATTGACTTTGTCAGAAAAAATAGATAACTTCGTTTAACATTAGATATAAAAACGATTTCAGATCAAGTCGTTGTAAGATATTACAAAAATGAATTTAAAATTTAGAACTTATACAAAAAATGACAAGCAGAGTTTAATCGATATATTTGAAACAAATTGCCCTAAATATTTCGATATAAATGAGAAAAACGAATTTATTGACTATTTAGATAATTATACAAATGAAAATTATTTAGTTGCTATTACAGAAAACCAAATTATTGGATGTGGAGGACTTTATACAAACGATATAGAACATAGAATAGCTTGGGTTATGTTTAAAAAAAACTCTTTAGGAGTTAGAAATCTTATGATAGTTGCAGATAAATTATATTCCGAAATCGAAAAAAGAATTATTGCAGAAAATAAGAACTTTAATATCGGAATAACTACGACTCAATTAATGGAATCATTATTTAGTAATTACGGATTCAAAACATATGAAATTATTAAAGACGGTATTGGAAAAGGACTTGATGCATACCAAATGAAAAAAACAGCTTACAACAACTCATGAAATTTCTGCTAAATAACAAACCCTTCCAAAAATAAAAACAACTTCCCCATTTCAAAAACAGAAGTTAGTAAACAAACACATTAAATACTATTCAGTGGTTAATATATTAAATTAATTAGCAGATTCCTGCCTTCACAGGAATGACAAAAGCAAAAAATATAGTTAAATAATTATATTCATGAGTTCCTTAATTTAAAATAGAAACTTCACAAATAAAAGCCCACGGCTTGTGTTAACTCCCAAATAAAAAACTATCTAGTAAATAATAATTCTCGGTACTTTGTTAATGGCCAAATTTCGTCATCTACAAGGAGTTCTAATTTATCGCAATGGTAACGAATATCATCAAACAGAGGCTTTACTTTATTACAATAATACAAGGCTTTCTTTTCAATATCGTCAATAACATTAGCTTTTCTACGCTCATTAATCATTTTTGTAACATTTGAATTGATACCTTCTATATGACTAGAAATTTCTTCTATCAAATTAATCTGTTCTTTTGAAACACTTCTAAATTTTTCTTCAAATATTTCTTTTAAGCCTCTTACATTTTCAATTAAAATGTTCTGATATTTAACAGCTGTAGGCACAATATGGTTTCTAGCAATATCTCCTAACACCCTGCCTTCTATTTGAATATGCATGCAGTAAGCTTCCATTTCTATTTCATAACGAGCTTCTGATTCAACTTTACTCATAACTTGCATGTCTTCAAATAATGCAATAGATTTTTCAGAAATTTTTGCTTTTAAAGCTTCTGGTGTTGTTTTATTATTACTTAAACCTCGTTTTTTTGCTTCTGCTTCCCAGTCTTCACTATAGCCATTTCCTTCAAATAATATATCTCTAGAAGATTTTATATATTCTCTTAATACATTAAAAACAGCCTCATCTTTCTTTAAGTCCTTTTTATCTATTAACGCATCAACTTCAACTTTAAAATCTTTTAATTGCTTTGCTACAATAGTATTTAAAACCGTCATTGGGTTGCCACAATTTGCTATAGAGCCCACAGCTCTAAATTCGAATTTATTACCTGTAAAAGCGAAAGGTGATGTTCTGTTTCTATCAGTATTATCTAGTAAAACATCTGGTATTTTACCTACCACATTTAATTTTAATTCTGTTTTTTCTTGAGGTGATAATTTCCCTTTGGTAACACCTTCTAACTCTTCTAAAACTTTAGTTAATTGCTCTCCTATAAACACCGAAATAATTGCTGGAGGTGCTTCATTTGCTCCTAATCTATGATCGTTACTTGCTGATGCAATAGCTGCTCGTAACAATGCTTCGTTTTCTCTAACCGCTTTTATGGTGTTAATAAAAAAGGTAAGAAACTGCAAATTGCTCATAGGCGTTTTTCCTGGTGCTAATAAATTAACGCCTGTATCAGTAGACAACGACCAATTATTATGTTTACCAGAACCATTCATACCTGCAAATGGTTTTTCATGAAATAACACTTTAAAATTATGACGTGAAGCAACACGCCCCATGATATCCATTAATAAAGAATTATGATCTACAGCTAAGTTTGCTTCTTCAAATATAGGGGCTAATTCAAACTGATTAGGTGCGACTTCGTTATGACGTGTTTTAACAGGTATTCCTAAAAGCATACATTCTGTTTCTAACTCTCGCATAAAATTAAACGCTCTAGTTGGAATGGATCCAAAATAATGATCGTCTAATTGTTGTCCTTTTGCCGATGAATGCCCAAGTAACGTTCTTCCTGTTAAAATAATGTCTGGACGACTTGCTGCCAGCATTTTATCTACCAAAAAATACTCTTGCTCCCAGCCTAATGAAGAGGTTACTTTTTTTACGTTTTTATCAAAATATCTACACACTGCGGTTGCTGCATTATCTACTGCTTGAAGTGCTCTAAGTAACGGTGTTTTATAATCTAAAGCTTCACCTGTATAAGCCACAAATATAGTAGGAATACACAAGGTTGTTCCATAAATAAATGCTGGAGATGTAGGATCCCAAGCCGTATAGCCTCTAGCCTCAAAGGTGTTTCGTATACCGCCACTAGGAAAACTAGAAGCATCTGGTTCTTGCTGCACTAATTGATTGCCTCCAAAACGCTCAATAGCCATACCTCCTTCAATCGTTTCAAAAAAAGCATCATGTTTTTCGGCAGTTGCTCCTGTTAATGGTTGAAACCAATGTGTATAATGTGTAACACCTTTTGAAAGCGCCCAATCTTTCATTGAAGATGATATTTGATCGGCTATACTTCTATCAATTTTTTTACCATGACTAACGGCATTCATAACGCCATTAAAAGCATCTTTAGTTAAATATTGACGCATGGTATTTTCATTAAATACATTTTTACCAAATATTTCTGAACGACGCACATTCTCTTCTACATGAACCGGTTTATATGCTAATGACTCTTTTATCGCATGGAATCTTAATTTTGACATATTTCTAATTGATTAAGGCTTGTTTAATTTTCTTATCTTCTTTTACAAAAATAAGTACCTAAAACAACATATCGCTATAAACACTAAAATTTATTGTTAACAATATTTCAGTATTTATATAAAATAATACTCTTTTTTTAAAATAATCCTTAAAAAAATGGGGTATAAATAAAAATAACCAAGCTTTTTACTAAAAGCCCCCCCATAAATTTAAAGTATCTATATAATAATATATATTTGTGTAATTAACATTTAGTATCTTATTTATAAAATATTTATTATGGCAAAAATTAAATTAGAATACCTTTGGTTGGACGGTTATTTTCCAACTCAAAACTTAAGAAGTAAAACTAAAGTAGAAGAGCATGAAAACTTCAAAGGCACTTTAGAAGAAATAGGAAATTGGTCTTTTGATGGATCTTCAACTAGACAAGCTGAAGGAGGATCTTCAGACTGTTTGTTAATTCCTGTTGCTATTTATCCAGATCCAGACAGGATTAACGGTTATTTAGTAATGACTGAAGTTATGAATGCTGATGGTACCCCTCACGTTTCTAACGGTAGAGCTACTATTGATGATGATGATAACGATTTCTGGTTTGGTTTTGAGCAAGAGTATTTTATTATGGATACTAAAACACAATTACCTTTAGGGTTCCCTATAGGTGGTTACCCTGCTCCACAAGGTATGTACTATTGTTCTGTTGGTGGAAAAAACACACACGGTAGAGATTTAGTTGAAGAACATGCAGATTTATGTATTGATGCTGGATTAAACTTTGAAGGAATTAACCAAGAGGTTGCTTCTGGACAATGGGAATTTCAATTATTCGCTAAAGGTGCTAAAAAAGCTGGAGATGAAATTTGGATTGCTAGATATTTACTAGACCGTTTAACAGAAAAGTATGGTTACTATATTGATTACCATCCAAAACCATTAGGTAAAGATATGGATTGGAATGGTTCTGGTATGCACGCTAACTTCTCTAACGAGATTTTAAGAACATGTGGAGATAAAGAGACATACGCTGCAATTTGCGAATCTTTCCGTCCGTTTGTTAAAGAACATATTGAAGTTTACGGTGAGTTTAACGACCAACGTTTAACTGGATTACACGAAACTGCTGCTATTACAGATTTCTCTTGGGGAATTTCAGATAGAGGTGCATCAATTCGTATTCCTTTAATCGCTGTAGAGAAAGGTTGGAAAGGATGGTTGGAAGACAGACGTCCTGCTTCTAATGGAGATCCATACAAAATTGCTGCTAGAATTATAAAAACAGTAAAAACAGCTAAAATATAATTATTTTAGAATTACAGTTTTGTTCATAATAAAAAAGGGTTTACATTTTTGTAGACCCTTTTTTATTTGCTTTAAATTCAACTTTATTTTTCTAAAGCTTTGGGCGGGTTTTTAAGAAAAATAAAAACCGCACTATCCGCTACCTCCCGCAAGTGAAAATTGTAAACAAATAGACCTCACAAAGTAAATGTTTCTCTCTCCTCATATCAACTAACAAGTAGTATTTAAATATACTCATAAATAAAAAAGGATTCACTTTACGCAAACCCTTCATTTATATATTATATTATTTTTAGACTAAAACTTTCCTTTTGCAAAAATTAAAAACATAAAAACACCATAACCAACAACCAATAAAAAACCTTTAGCCCTACTTATTTGTAAACGTTTAGGTAAAAATATTAAAGGAATTAAAATAGCAGAAAACCCTAGCATCCAAAAAATATCGCTCGATAATATTTGAGTCTCCGTAACAGGAATTGGTTTTATTATAGCCGTTAAACCTAAAACAGAAGCTATATTAAAAATATTAGACCCTATTAAATTCCCTAACGAAATTGCTTTTTCTTGTTTTGCAGCTGCAATAACCGATGCTGCTAATTCTGGTACACTGGTTCCTATAGCAATTAAAGATACCCCAATTACCGCTTCGCTTACACCAATTGAAACTGCAATATCTTTAGCCCCTTTTACCAACCATTCACTCCCAAAATACAGTGCCGTTGCCCCAATTAACAACCAAAGACCTATTTTAAAATTAGAAACCACAGCTAAAGAATCATCAACCTCTTCAACCACCGTATCCTTTCTAGCATTTCTTATAAGATAAATTAAAAAAACGATGAGACCTGCAAATAAAACACCACCTTCAATAGCTGTTAAAACATTATCGTTTTTTAAAAAATAATAGAGCACTATGGAAAACACCATCATGACGGGCCAATTAAGCTTATAGAAAGATTTATCTACAGCAATGGTTCCTACCATAGCAGTAATACCTAACACCAAACCTATGTTAGCAATATTAGATCCTACAACATTATTAATAGCAATCGCTGGCGAACCCGACAAGGCTGCTTGTAAACTCACCAACAATTCTGGTGCTGATGTAGCAAAAGAAACCACTGTCATACCAATAACCATTTTGGAGATATTAAATTTAAAGGATAATGCCACAGACGAGCGCACTAAATACTCTCCTCCTATTACCAATAATATAAAACCTAGTATAACCCAAAGTAAACTCATAAAAACTTTTTTTGCGAAGATAAATGAAAGTAAAAAGTGAAAAGCGAAAAAGCAAAAAGTTTTTTAATAACTTAAAATCTAGTTACAAAACTATTCTTTTAGTTATATAACTATAAAAATAGTTATATATTTGTTTAGAAGAAATTAATCATAAAGATTTCCTCCTTTAAGGAAATGAAAAACAATAATTTTCAATGGAAAAACTAACCAACAAAGAAGAAGAGATCATGCATATTCTATGGAAGCTAGAAAAAGCTTTTGTTAAAGATGTTCTTGCAGAAATAAAAGAAGACAAACCACATTACAACACGCTCTCTACAATTATTAGAAATTTAGAAGAAAAAGGCTATGTTAGTTATAATGCCTACGGAAAAACACACCAGTACTATCCTACTGTTTCAAAAGAAGCGTATAGAAAAGGTTTTATGAATGTTGCTATTAACAACTATTTTAATAACTCTTATAAAAATATGGTATCCTTTTTCGCTAAAGAAGAAAAAATAAGCGTTGAAGAACTTAAAGAAATTATTGCATTAATAGAAAAAAATAAATAATATGGAATATCTATTAAAAGTTAGTGCTGTTATAGCTATTTTTTATATGTGCTACAAACTGTTTTTACAGCGTGATACGTTTTTTGAATTTAATAGAATCTTTCTTTTATTAGGAATTATAACAGCATTTCTGCTTCCTTTTGTTGTCATTCCTATTTATATTAAATACACAGCTATAGACCTTCCTAATTTTACTACTGATACTTTTATAACGACAAAAAACGTTAAAGAACCTTTTAATTTAATTAACCTCATCTCTATTATTTATGTGTTGGGTGTTATTGGTTTTTCTATTCGTTTAATCGTTCAACTAGTATCCTTGTCTCGTATTATTATAAATAATAAGCGTGAAAGGCAAAGTCATTTTACAATTGTTACAACTACTAATAATATTTTACCTTTCTCCTTCTTCAAATGGGTTGTTTTTAATCCAGCTCTATTTAATAAAGAAGAACTAAAACAAATTATAGCACATGAATACATTCATGTTAAACAATACCATTCTATAGATAATATAGTAACACAACTCACCTGCATTGTTCTTTGGTTTAATCCTTTTATTTGGATCTACAATAAAGATTTAAAACAAAACTTAGAATTTATTGCCGATCAAAATGCGCAACAAAAAAGTGAGTGCAAAAAAAGTTACCAATACACCTTATTAAAAACAAGTATGTCGACTCATCAATCGGCTTTAACAAATAATTTTTATAATTCATTAATCAAAAAACGAATCGTTATGTTACACAAATCAAAATCAAAGAAAATCAATTTACTAAAATATGCATTAGTACTTCCTTTATTAGTTCAATTTTTAATAAGTTGCAATTCAGAAGAAACTAAAGAAGAGCAATTATCTCCATGGAAAGTGGGAGTTGGAGTAAATGTAAACGAAGAAAATGGTGAAGTTCCTTTAATTTTATTAGATAGTAAAGAAATATCTAATAATGAATTAGAAAAATTAAACCCAGAAAATTTTAAATCTATAAATGTTTTAAAAGATGAAAAAGCAATTGAAAAATATGGAGATAAAGGAAAAAATGGAGTGATAGAAATTACAACTAAAGCTAATTCCAAGTTTGTCGAAGAAGAAAAAACATCTAATATAGAGGTATTAGGATATGAAGTCAAACATGATTCAATCACTAAAATAAGAATTGGACCAAAAACAAAAATTGACATGGAAATAAATCCTTTAATTATTGTTGATGACAAAGAGATAACGAACAAAGACCTTACAAAATTAGATAAGAATAGTATCGAATCAATAAATATATTAAAAGACGAAAAACCACTAAAAAATACGGTGATAAAGGTAAAAACGGTGTTATAGAAATTACTACCAAAAAGTAAAGTTTACACCACTCAAAATATAATTTTAAGACACTCAGAAATGAGTGTCTTTTTTTATGTATTCAATTTTAAAAAAGATGAAATCATAAAAAACAGTGTTTTTTTTAACAAAATCCCCCTTGGTTTTCAAAACCACCCTCCAAAACACCCTTAAATTGTTTAAATATGAAACAATTAATATGTAAAATGATTTAAAACAAAAACACACATGAAGCAAGTCACACAAATATCGAAACCAATTTAACTTTTTCACTTACACTTTCGTATTCAAATGCATCGATTTCAATAAAAACGCTTGGAAGAAAGATTCCCAATTATATATATTGAAAACTCAATCAATAAACGAAGTCTAATATTAACCTTTTAAAACCAAAAATTATGATAACGCTTGCCAAACTTGTAGTCGATTTAATAATCTTTATTTTATCGATTATTTAATCCTTACAAAAAGTGGAACTTAGTCTAGAATAAGTTTTACTATTTTTGTTTTCTAACAAGGATTATAAAAATGAGACATACATGACTAAAAATTTACTCACACAGAAAAACGAATATATGGATGTTACATGTGACAATTGTAAAATAATAATTAGAAACACATGAAAAAGCAAGTTTTCAAATTTTTAGCAAAAGTTAATAAAATACTACTTCCTAGTTACTCTAAAAAACAATTAGATCTAGCTAAAGCTACCAAACTACAAATGGCTATTATTGGCTGGAGGTGGTTTGTTACTAAAAATGCTTTAGATTAAAAAAAAACATCTTAACTATTAATTAATACACATTTAATCTAGCAATAATCAATTAAACTAAAGTTTAAAATACTTTAGCAAGTTGATTATGAAAACCCCATATTATTTTCTACTTCTTTTTATTCTATTAAACAATAGCGTTTTATCCCAAAATGTAAAGTTTAATCCTTTAACCACAAAAGATGGTTTATCTAATAATTCTGTAGAAGATATAGAAAATGATATTAATGGAGGGTTGTGGATTGCTACTTGGGATGGGTTAAATTATTACGACGGCTATGAGTTTACTGTTTTTAAACATGATATAGAGAATAGTAACTCCATTGCGGGTAATTATATAACTAAAGTTAAACGAGATGCTAAGGGCACTATTTGGATACTTACCGAAGACTCAAAAATAAGTAGATATATAGGCAACAAGCAATTTAAAAATTATACTTTCGATTGTGATCCTACAGATATTTCCTTATCTAAAAACGGGAATATAGTTGTTTATACACAGACAAAATGTTACGAATTTATTTCGGGGCAATTTCAAAAATCAGATGTATTAATAACAAATGCTAAGAATGAAGCATTAAAAAACATGCTTTTAATCGAGCATCCTAATATTATTATTAATAGTGTTCTAAAGGATACCTCTGGAAATATTTGGTATGCAACACGCAAGAGTGGATTGTTTATTATAAAAAACAATATAGACAAAGTAAATAAATACCATATAGAACACTACACTCAAGACCCTTATTCTGCTAACAGTATTAATAGCAATGAAGTAGAAACATTACATGAAGACCTATTTGGGAATATATGGCTAGGTTTAAAAGATGGTGGTATTAGTATGGCATATATAAATTCTGATAAAATATTGTCGGTTACCCCACATCCTACAAAATTCCCCAATATCCCAAACGAAACATTACGAGCCATCACTAAAGATTTTGAAAGTAAACTATGGTTAGGATATTATACAAAAGGGCTTTTTTACTATAATTCAAAATCTAAAAACTATAATAAATTCAAAATTAAAGAAGCCTTAATACAACCCGATTGGGAACGTGTTAGATCCTTATTTACAGCATCAGATGGAACGGTATGGGCGGGAACTTATGCTGGCATCATACGAATAAAAAAGAATGGAGCCTATTCTTTATATAATACTAAAAGTAATTCAAGCATTCCTAACAATAGAAATTATTCTATTTATGAAGATACTAACAAACAATTATGGATTGCTTGTTGGGGCGGGGTAGCTAAATTTAATTTAAAAACCAATGATTTTGAAGCCTTTAATGGTCAAGAATTAGTATCTAACTACCATATAAGAAATGTGAAATATTTAGATAATGAGCTTATTGTTGGAACCGAAAATAATGGTCTTAAATTATTAGATTTAAATAAAGGAGAATTACAAACCATACAGATACAAAATGTATTATCTCAATATCATAAAGAAGAAAAATTATTAGATAAAAAAGTAGTTAGTAAATCTGCAAACAAGCAAGTTAGACTGTTAGATTTAAAAAATGGCGAATTACAGACTATTAATACTAGCGAAGGTCTTTTAAGTAATAGTATATATTCAGTTTATAAAGACCCGCAAACGGGTTATTATTGGATAGCCTCTCTAGGTGGTTTAAGTATTTATGATAAAGAAAAAGGGATTGTAAAAAATATAACAGAAAAAGATGGTTTGCCAAGCCAGCTAGTATATGGTATTCTAGCGAATGAAAATAAAGTTTGGGTAAGCACCACAAGGGGTATTGCTGTTATAGATAAAAATAGTTTTCAAGTAAAAACTTTTTACCCCAAAGGCGGATGGCAAGTTTCAGAGTTCTCTGAAGGGGCTTATTATCAAGACTCAAAAGGGGTGTTGTTTTTTGGAGGTATTAATGGGTTAAATTATTTTAATCCTAATAATATTCAATTTGATAACTTAAAGGCTAAAATTAAATTAATAGTAGATGGTGACGAAAATTATACATCAACTATTAAAAAAAGCCATACTCATAATCAATTACATATTAACTTAGTGCCTATTCGATTTCCAAAGAAAGAAGAAAATAACATTTATTATAAATTAGAAGGAAAAGATAAAAACTGGTTGCTATTAGATGCTACTAATAAAATAGACTATACTAATTTGGCTTCTGGTAACTATACTTTTCTTGTTAAAGATGGCGAGAGTAATAATACTGAATCTACACTTTTTTCAATACACATCGAAAAAACTTTTTACGAAACGATATTCTTTTATGTATTGTTATCTGTTTTTATTTTAATAAGCTCAATAGTATTTATTTATTTTAAAAACAGAACAGCAATTACTCAACAAAAAAAACTAGAAGCTAAAATTGTTGCACGCACAGAAGTTATAGAAAATCAAAAAAGAGACTTGCAAATTGTAAACAATAAACTTGACGAGAAGAACAAAGAAATTTTATTGCAAAAAGAAAAGCTTTTAATGCTCCATAACAATCTTAAAAATGAAGCTTTTGAAATTGAAAAATTTAAAACCTTTGTTTTATCAGAATTTCAAGACCCCATTTCTAGAATAATAAAAACCGCTAACACGTTAAAAGAGAATACAGAAGCGCAACACAATTTAGTAACTCAATCTAGTAAATTGGTAAACCTTATTTTAGAGTGGAATTATCTTAACCACATAAGCGATATTGGTGCCATAAAAATATCTGCCATCAATCTATTTCCAGTTTTAAAAAATAGTATTGAAAAACTAAAAAAATCGTTACAGACAAACAAAGTTAATTTTAATTGTGAGATAGATAGATCTATTGGTTGGGTAGAGACAGATGCATTACGTTTTCGTTTATTATTACAGTACTTTTTTAATGATATTAGTAAGTATTCAGATACAGGTAGTAATTTAAATGTAAATATAAATTATAAAACTAATTTTTTAGAAATTCAACTTACATCAAACAGTACTATTTTAAAAAATAACTGGTATAATGTACTTCATTACAGTCCGTATTTTAAAGCTTTACAGATACTGCTGTTCGATTTAAAAGGAGAATTTATCAATAAGACTGATTCGGATCTGGGATTTCAAGTAATATTACAAATCCCTATGATGGTTATCAATACAGATGCAAAGCAAATAGAAACTATTTCTTGGAAACATTTTAATCAACAAGAGCATTTATTCTTAGATAAAAAAAATGTTTTAATCTTTAGTGAAGAAGAAAATTATGCGACAGCGAATCAAATTTTAGAACATGATGATTATAATTTAATTTTTGAGAGTTCAATAAGTAATTTAGTTTCTGCTACAAAACAAATTCATATTGATATTATAGTATTTTATCAAGTCGTATTTTCAAAAGAACTGCTATATTTTCTAACCCATACCAATTCTGAAGAAACAAAAAGAAAAAAAACACCTATGATTTATATATCAGAGGATATTAACTATGAACTACAAGAACAATCCATAGAGTTTGGTATAGACACGCTTATTCAATTACCAGCAAGCGAGTCTTTTATTATGAAAAAAATGACTTCTTTAATAGATAAGAAGTATATAGTAGTAGCTGAAGACAATAAATTTCAGCAAAAAATATTTGATATTTTAACAGAAAAGACTCCCTTAATAACGGCAAACGATAAATTACTAAAAAACAGTTTAGAAATTATAAAAAAAGAATTACAGAATCCTTCATTCAATGTAGAAATGCTTGTAGATCAGTTAGGTATTTCTAGAGTAAAATGCTACCGTTTATTCAAGGAAATATTAAAACAATCTCCTTCAGATGTTATCATGTCGCTTCGATTACAAAAAGCAGAAGCTTTATTAAAAACGAAAAAATTAAACATTTCTGAAATTAGTTTTGAATGTGGCTATAATGATCCTAAATATTTTGGACGCTCATTTAAAAAGTATTTTGGAAAAAGCCCTAAAGAATTTAAAGAGCATCTTGCTTAGTGTTTTTGTTATTGCAAGATTTTCTTAATGTTAGCTTATTGTTATTGCAACAAAAGCACACCTCATTTGTTTCCTTTTTATGATAATTTGAATGATTTGTCCGCTTTATAGAAACAAAATCACCCCTAGTAATACGCTCCTTAAGTTAGTTTTAACTCAACTAAAAAATTATATTTATAATGAAAAGAATTACTTTACTAATACTTATTATGGTTAGTATAACGTCTATCTCTTGGGCTCAAAAACAAGTAGAGGGTGTTATATATGATGATTTAAACGTGCCCTTGTCTGGTGCTAACATCTTAATAAAAGGAACTACAAATGGCGTATCTGCCGATTTTGATGGAAATTTTAAAATTAATGCTAAAATTGGAGATATTTTAGAAGTGTCATTTTTAGGAATGAAAACGAAAGAAGTACGCATTGAAAATGATAACACTTTAAACATCATTTTAGAAGCAGATGCCTCTCAACTAGATGATATTGTTATTGTGGGGTATGGTTCTCAAAAAAGATCTGATGTAACAGGTGCTATTTCTTCAGTAAAAAGTGAAAGCTTTAATAAAGGAGTTGTAGCTAATGCAGGGCAGCTTTTACAAGGTAAAGTTGCAGGTGTAAACGTTACAACTACTAGTGGAGAGCCTGGTGCTTCACAAAACATTATTATTCGTGGAGTAGGCAGCTTACGCTCTGGTACTACACCGCTTTACGTTGTTGATGGTTTTGCTCTTGACAACACTAATAATGGTGTTGCTTCAAACCCATTAAACTTTATCAACCCTCAAGATATTCAAAGCATTGATGTTCTTAAAGATGCTTCAGCTGCAGCTATATATGGTTCTAGAGCAGCTAATGGAGTGATTGTAATTACTACTAAAAAAGGGAAATCTGGTAAAACTCAAATAAACCTTTCTATAGCTACAGCTTTTTCAACATTAGCAAATAAAGTAGATGTATTTAATGCTGATGAATTTAGAAAGCAAGTTATTGCTATTGATGGTACTTTAACAGATGGTGGAGGCTCTACAGATTGGCAAGATGAATTAACTAGAACCGCTATTTCTAAAAACATAAACTTTTCAATGAGTGGAGGTACCGATAAATCTTCATACGCTGCATCAGTTGGTGTAGACGATCAAGAAGGTATATTTAGAAATAGTAATTTAAAACGTTACTCTGGTCGTTTAAATTTAACTCAAAAAGCATTAGACGATAAGTTTCAAGTGGCTTTTAACTTAACAGCTACTAAACTTGAAAATATTAGACCAAACTCTAACTCGATAGTCAACAATATGCTTACTATGAATCCTACAGACCCAGCATATACAAACGGGAATCCTACTATTAGTTTAAGTAATGATGTTGTTAACCCTTTAATTAGTGAGACCATTTACGGCGATTTCACTAATAACAACCGCATCTTAGCAAGTATTGCGCCTTCTTTTGAAATTATAAATGGATTAACATATAAACTAAACCTTGGTGTTGATTACTCTTCTACAGATAGGGATGTACAAAATAGACCTTACGCTACAGAAACAAACACAACTGTAGGAGATTTAACCTCTACATACACTACAAACAGTAATACCTTAGTTGAAAACACATTAACGTATAACTTAACTAAAAACATACATAATTTCACATTTTTATTAGGTCATTCATATCAGCAAACTGAAGTAAATCAAAAACAATTTGGACTAGAAGGCTTTCCAGATAATGGTGTGGAGCCAAGGTATCAAATAGAAACTGCTAGTCAGCCTACAACACAATCTGCTTATGCTACTAAAAATGAGTTACAATCTTTCTTTGGAAGATTAAACTATGGCTATGATAATAAATACTTAGTAACGGCAACCATGCGTGCTGATGGATCTTCTAAATTTGGTAAAAACAATAGATATGGCTACTTCCCGTCTGTTGCATTAGGGTGGAACATAACTCATGAAGATTTCTTAAAAGATTCTGAAACTTTTAGCAATCTTAAATTAAGAGCCAGTTGGGGTAAAACAGGGAGTCAAGAAATTCCTTCTAAAATCACACAAGCTAGTTATACCGAAAGCAACACAGGAAATGATACCTATCCTTTAAACTCTAGTGCTACAGACTTAAATGGTTATCCTTATGGTTCTATTTACACACGTTTAGCTAACCCCGATATTCAATGGGAAGTTTCTACACAAACCGATATTGGTTTAGACTTTGGTTTATTTAAGAACCAATTAACAGGTACTATTGATTACTTTAATAAAGTATCGGATAATATTTTATTAGAAGTTACTCCAACAGATCCTATTCAACCAACTGATAAATACTGGACGAATATTCCTAATATGGAAATAAAGAATACGGGAATTGAAGTTGCCCTAGATTATAACAGTAATACAAATAATGATTTTTCATATAACATTGGAGGTAATATCTCTTTTACTAAAAATGAAGTAGTAAATTCTCCTTATAAAATATTAACTACAGGAGCAGCACAAGGTTCAGGACAAACTGGAGCAACCATTAACGGTGTTCTTAACGGTGAATCTATTGGATCGTTCTATGTACAAGAATTTACAGGAATTGGATCTGATGGATTAAACCTATTTAAAGATCAAAATAATGATGGAGAAATCCTTGACAATGATCGCTATGTAGCAGGTAGTGCTTTACCAGATTACATCTATGCCTTTTATTTAAATTTTAAATACAAAAAATTTGATTTAGGCTTTAATTTTAATGGAGCTGGTGGTAATAAAATATATAACCACGTAGCTATGTCTTCTTTCAATAAAGGAAATTTAGCCAATTCATTTAACACCACTAACAGAGCTGTTGAATATTTAAACGAAGCTGCGACCAACTCTAACTTGGTATCTGACAGATATATAGAAGATGGTGATTTCTTAAGATTAAACAATGCGACTCTAGGCTATACTATAAACCCTAATACTTTAGGTCTTGGAGACGCTATTAACAACATCCGTTTCACTTTAACAGGGCAAAATTTATTTGTAATTACAAACTACAGTGGATTTGATCCTGAAATAAATACAGGAAGTTCTATTGATGGCATTCAAACTTTTGGAATTGATTATTTCAGTTACCCTAAAAGCAGAACCATATTATTTGGTCTAAACGTTGCTTTTTAATTTAAAAAAAATTTAAAAATGAAAAATAAAATAATATATACAATGCTTTCAATCAGTTTATTATTAAACTGGAGCTGTACAGATTTAGAAGAACAAGTGTTAGATGAATCCTTTACAGGAAGTGGTCAAGCAGAAGCTATTAGTGGCGCTATTGCCCCGGCATACGGTCAAATATCACAAACATGGATACACACCAAATATTTTGGTTTACAGTTAATAGCTAGTGATGAAGCTATTTTACCTTACCGTGGCGGAACAGACTGGTATGATGGTGGTAAGTTTTTAGCAACTCACACCCATTCAATCACACCTACTAACGATTTAGTAACTAGTTCGTGGAATGAACTTACAAAAAACATATCAAGAACATTAACTGCTATTGAAACATTAAAACCATTAGCAGAGAGCGGAAATACAGAAGCTGAAGGAGCTCTTTATGAAATGAAAGCGCTTAGAGCCTATTTAAATATGCTATCATTAGATAGTTGGGGTCTTATTTTCAAAAAAGAAGCATCAACCGAAACCTCAGAAGTACTTCATGGTCAAGAAGCTATAGATTACATAAAAAGCGAATTACTATCTGTAGTAGATGTTATTAATACAGATAAAGGACCAGGAAGAATGACACAAGCTGTGGTTTGGGGCTTCTTAGCAAGATTAAATCTAAATGCCGCTGTGTATCGCGATCCTTACGGAACGCCTAACTTCACAACAGAAGATATGAACGAGGTTATTAAATATACTGATAACATTATCAATTCGGGCAAATTTACCTTATCACCAGAATATTTCGATTTGTTTAATGATGATAATCATGATAATAAAGAATTAATATTTGCTTTAGATCAACGTGGTGTATTAAAAGATGAAAACAACCGTTGGGCTTACTGGTCTATACCTGGCTCTATGTATCCAAGACCTGATGCTATAAAAGTAGATGGAACAGATGGCCCTGCCATTACTTCAGATTTCTACCAAACTTGGGTTGATGCTTACGGTAGTACAGATCCTGCAGATACCGATTCTAGATTCTACCAAAACAATGCTCAAGTACCTGCAGAATTACAAGATTTAACAGGCTTATCTCCTTTAAATGATGAAGACCATTATTATTGTGTTAATGGTGAAGAATTTGAAATTGACAGAGGTATATTAAGAGGTATTCCATGGGCAGCTAGAAAAGATGAAAATGGTGCATTTTACACCTGTGACACTGGCTTCAGAATTTATCCTGTTAAGCAAATAAAAGGAAATGGTTCCGATAAAAATGTAGCCTATGTAGATCTTACTTTAAATGTAGATTTCACTAATGAAGGCAGAGCACATCATGCAGGTTATCGTGTGTCTAAATACCAATTTAGCCATACATCTCCAGATGGAAACAACTACAGTAGTGTTGATATTGTTTTACTAAGATACGCTGAGATTTTCATGATGCGTGCTGAAGCTAAATTAAGAAAAGGAGATAATACAGGTGCCTTAGCTGATGTTAACACTGTAAGAACATCTAGAACAGCTCGCACACCAATTCCTGCAGCACTTACATCTATAGATTTAGATATTTTGTATCGTGAACTTGGTTTTGAATTCTATTGGGAAGGCTTAAGAAGAGTTAACCAAATTCGTTTTGGTCATTACGAAGATTCTTGGACAGAAAAAACAGATAGTGACGTAAAACATAGATTGTTCCCTATCCCACAATCAGCAATTGATGGAGCTTCTAATACGCCTGGATATTTAGATCAAAACGATGGGTATTAAAAAATAAGGAAAATAAAATAGTTTTTTATATTTTCATATTGTTTGTTTGAATTTTAAAGGTGCTATCTAAACACTTAGATAGTGCCTTTTATTAATTAATTACTTTTTTAAAATGAAACATATACTAAAAATAATACCTCTTAGCTTTATTAGTTTTCTATACATTGGTTGTTCAGGAAACTCTAAAGAAAAGAGATCAGAAATAGAAGAAAGTGGTAAAGCGCCCTTGAGTATTATCTTTATGATTGGAGATGGCATGGGGCTTCCGCAAATTTCTACAGCTTTTTACTTTGGTGAAAACTCGCCAAATTTTGAACAATTTGAAAGTATAGGGTTAATAAAGACATCTAGTACGAGTCATACCATTACAGATTCTGCAGCAGGAGCAACCGCATTCTCTACAGGAGAGAAAACATACAAGAGAGCCATAGGCATATCAAAAGATAGTCTGCCATTACCAACAATTTTAGAAACCCTACAAAAAAAAGGATATCAAACAGGTTTAGTCAGTTTAACATCCATTACACATGCAACACCTGCAGCATATTATGCACATGTAAAAGATCGAGATTTACAAGACGATATTGCTTTACAATTAGTAGAATCTAATGTTGATTTTTTTGCAGGAGGAGGCTTAAAACACTTTAAACATAGAGCAGACAAAAAAGATTTATATTCAAAATTAATTTCTAAGAATTATAAACTAGATTCTGTGAGTTTATCTAATTACGATTCAAGTAAAAAAAATGGATACCTTTTGGCAGAAGAAGGCTTGCCTTCAAAAATAGACGGCAGAACAAGCTTTTTACAAGATGCCACTAAATTAGGCTTGAACTACTTTACAGAAAAAGGAGCCCCTTTCTTTTTTATGATAGAAGGCTCCTATATAGATTGGGGAGGTCACGCTATGAATGCCGAACTATTGAAAGAAGAAGTATTAGATTTTGACAAAACATTAGGCATTGTTTTAAAATATATAAAAAAGTACCCAAATACACTTTTAGTTGTAACTGCCGATCATGAAACAGGAGGTGTAAGTATTGGCAAATCTTATGTTATAGATGAGAACACAGGAGAAAAAATAGAGGAACCAAAAAAAGTTTCAATTTATTTTAATTATGATCAACATAGCGGCGATCTTATTCCTGTTTTTGCCAAGGGTAAAGGAGCCGAGAATTTTCAAGGAATTTATGAAAACAATGAAATTTATCATAAAATGCTTAAAGCATTAAATAACAAATAATATCTAAATGAAACAAAAGCCAAACTTGCTTTTTACTTTTATAGTAGCGATAGCGCTCGGACTTAGCAATACGCTAAATGCTCAAGAGATACCTAAAGTACATTCTCATAACGATTATAATCAAAAAGTTCCCTTCTGGAATGCCTTTTCTGCAGAAGTAAATTCTATTGAAGTAGATATCTTCCTAAAAAACAACACACTTTATACAACACATAGTGAAGTTGATATTATTAAAAACAGAACTATTGAGAACTTATATCTAAATCCTTTACAACAAGCTTTACAACTAGGTTTTAGAGATCACAAAAACCTTCAAATACTTATTGATGTAAAATCGGAAGCTTACAAAACACTTCATAAAATTATTGATGTTTTAAAGAACTACCCGAGTTTAATAGAGACCAATAAAATAACGTTTACTATTTCTGGAAACAGACCAAAACCTTCAGACTATAAAAACTATCCTAATTTTATAAAATTTGATTACCAAAGTTTAGATAATATCTCATCTGAAGCTTGGAAAAAAGTAGCGCTTATTAGTTTAGATTATAACAAATTCTCAAAGTGGAACGGTAAAGGACGCTTCACAAAAAACGATAAACAAAAAGTTATTAATGTTATAAAAAAAGCCCACAGCTTCAAAAAACCTTTTAGGTTTTGGGGAACACCAGATTCTAAAACAGCATGGAAAGCTTTTTCCGATTTAGGAGTCGATTTTATAAATACTGATATGCCTTTTGCTTGTCATCAATATGTAAAAAACTTACAATACCACACCTATACAAATACCTTATTTTCAAAAGTATATAAACCTACTTTTAAAGATGATCAAAAAAACAAACCTGTAAAAAACGTGATTCTATTAATAGGTGATGGTAATGGTCTTACTCAAATATCTGCAGCTACATTGGCTAATAAAGGCTCTTTAACATTAACACAACTTAAAAGCATTGGACTAATAAAAACCCAATCGACCGATGATTTTACAACAGATTCTGCAGCAGCAGGTACAGCTTTAGCTACTGGAGAAAAAACATATAACCGCGCTATAGGTGTTGATACACTCACAAATTCTTTAAAAAATATTACAGAAATCTTACAAGAACATCATTTCAATACTGGTATAATTACAACAGATGAGATTATAGGAGCTACACCTGCTGCTTTTTATGCCCACCAAAAAGACAGAGATGATACGGATAAAATTGCACAAGATTTAATAACTAGTAATCTTAATTTCTTTGCTGGTGGTGGTGAAAAATATTTTAAAGATTTTGGAGATTTTGAAATTGTTAATTCTATAGAAACAATTCCTCTTTCAAAAAACAAAAAGATAGGTTTCTTTATGGCTAATAAATCTGTGCCTAGTATATTAGATGGTAGAAAAAATATATTAGCAGATATTACAACTCAAGGTTTAACTTTTTTTAAAGATAAAAAAACACCTTTTTTTTTAATGGTTGAAGGTGCAAAAATTGACACCTTCGGACACTTTAATAATGTTGGAGGCATCATAACTGAAGGTATTGATTTTGATAAAGCAATAACCCAAGCTATAAAATTTGCCGATGCCAATGAAGGTACGTTGGTTATTATTACAGCAGATCATGAAACCTCTGGTTTTAGTATCCCGCAAGGAAGTATAAAAACCCATAAAATAGAAGGTGATTTTACAACACACGATCATACAGGAACCATGGTGCCTATTTTTGCTTACGGTCCTCATTCAAATGAGTTTTCTGGTGTTTATGAAAACACAGAAGTCTTTCATAAAATACTGTCTCTTTTAAAAGTTTCGGAAAAATAAATTCATGACCTCAACTAACCTTTCACTTTAAATACTTTCTCTAAGATTGTATCCATTAAACACCATTTTGTAATGGAAGATTGTAACAAGTTAGCACCAACAAATGCTGCAAACCAAAGCCAATTTATGTTCACATAAATAGCTAATAATAAACTTATTAAAATAAATGTTCCTGCAATACCTCTTACAATTCTATTTTTCATCTGTTTTTATTTTATAAATATTAAATAAACCTTTCTATTGGAATTACAATCGCTTTTAATGGATTGTTAGTTTCGAGTTTTGTATTAAATTCTGTTACTAAACTAAATAAGGTATCTATATTTTCATCTTCAGTAAAAGAGAAAAACATACTTGATTCATTACCTCCTTTTTCTCCAGAAAACCAATTAGAAGCCATTAATAAGGACGATCCATTTTTATAACCATCAATATCTGAACTACTAAAATTTTCAATATTTGCTTTTTTGAAGAGTTTCAAAACATCTTTCTGAAACTCTTGTACTGCTGTAACCATTACTAATTTCATGTGTCTATAATTATTATTTTTATCGGTCACATGTAACATTCATTTAATCATTTCCTTGAGTATCGAAAATTTAGTTATGAATGTTTCATCTGATACGTTTTTTATTTATAATTCTTCTTCTCAATCATATAATACACCAATGGCACTACCAATAATGTTAAAACTGTAGAAACAATGGTTCCTCCCATTAACGAAATGGCTAACCCTTGAAAAATAGGATCGAATAAAATAACAAAAGCACCAATAACAACCGTACCTGCAGTAAGTAAAATAGGCGTTGTACGTACCGCTCCTGCTTCAATAGCAGCTTGTTTTAATGGAATTCCATCCGCCAAACGCAGATTAATAAAATCGATTAATAATACCGAATTACGAACCATAATTCCAGCTAAAGCAATCATACCTATAAATGAGGTTGCTGTAAAAAAGGCGTCCATAATCCAGTGCCCCAGAATAATCCCAATCAATGATAATGGTATGGCAACCATCATAACTACTGGGGCTTTAAAATTTTGAAACCACCCTACGATTAAAATATAAATTAAGATGATAGCTCCTAAAAAGGCCATTCCTAAATCTCTAAAAACTTCTAAAGTAATTTGCCATTCACCATCCCATTTCACCGTATAATCATCTTCGTAATCTGGTTGCCCCAAATACATTTCATTTAATTTATAGCCTTCAGGAAGCTGTATGTCTTTTAATTTCTCATCCATTCCTAAAATAGCATAGGCAGGACTTTCCAACTCACCAGCCATATCTGCCATTACATAAACCACTCGTTTTTGGTTCTTTCTATAAATACTTTTTGGACTAACGGTTTGTTTAATATCTACTAAATCAGCAATAGGCATCATATGCCCTTGTTTCGATTTTACTTTTAATTGAGAAATGTCTATAATAGTTGATTTTTCCTTTTCATCTAAAGCTAATATCAACCCAACTTGATTTGATGCATCCTCATCATACAAGTTAGTAATGGCTCTATTAGACAATGCCATATTCATAGTATAGGCAATTTGCTGTGGAGCTACGCCGTAAAGCATGGCTTTTTCTTTATTTATATCAAACTGATATTCAATTTGATCATCTTCAACCATCCAATCAATATCTACAACATCATCTGTGTTTTTTAAAATCGTTTTAATGCTATTCGCAATTTCTATTTGCTTATTATAATCTGATCCGTAAACCTCAGCAACTATAGTTGACAAAACGGGTGGTCCAGGTGGTACTTCTACCAATTTTACATTCGCATGATATTTTGAAGCAATTTTTTGAATATCTGATCGAAACAACTTCGCTATATCGTGGCTTTGAGCACTACGTTCTCCTTTATCTATTAAGTTTACTTGAATATCTGCCATGTTACTACCACCACGCAAATCGTAATGACGTACCAAACCGTTAAACGTTATAGGTGCTGATGTCCCAATATAATTTTGATAATTAACCACTTCTGGACGTGTAGATAAATATTGTGCAATTTCCTGTGTAACAACTGCTGTACGTTCAAGCGTTGTGCCTTCTGGCATATCTACAACTACTTGAAATTCATTCTTATTATCAAATGGCAACATTTTTACGGCAACCGATTTAGTAAAAAACAAGACCATAGACCCAAACAACAAAACAAAAGTCAACCCTAAAAACAACCAACGCTTTCTTTTGTTTTCTATTAACGGACGTTCAAATTTGTTGTAAAGCTTATAAATAAAAGTATCTTCTAAAGGTTTTTCGGGTTTCTCTTCGACTCCTTTTTTATCTTTTTCTCTTAAGAAAATATAACCCAAATAAGGTGTAATAGTTAATGCTACAAACAACGACAAAATCATAGCTATAGACGCTCCAATTGGCATTGGCGCCATATAAGGCCCCATTAATCCAGATACAAAAGCCATAGGCAATACTGAAGCTATTACTGTAAATGTTGCTAAAATAGTTGGATTTCCAACTTCATTAATAGCATACAACGCCGCTTGTTTAAAAGGCAAACGTTTCATTTTAAAATGCCTATGCATATTCTCGGCTATAATAATAGAGTCATCGACCACAATACCAGTAACAAATACCAAAGCAAAAAGTGTAATTCTGTTAAGCGTATAATCTAGCATATAATAACTCAACAAGGTTAAAGCAAAGGTAATTGGCACCGATAAAAACACGACCAATCCGCCACGCCAACCCATAGCCAACATAACCACAAAGGTTACAGCTATTATAGAACCTATAAGGTGCAACAGTAATTCGGATACCTTATGAGATGCCGTTTCACCATAATTTCTGGTAATTTCGACATGTACATCATCTGGAATTAAATTTTTACGCAAATGCTCTACCTTATCAATAATTACATCTGCTATTTTCATGGCATCGGCTCCTTTTCTTTTAGCAACAGATATAGTAACCGCTGGATATTCAGATTGATAATCATTCGCTTTATTACTCGCTTGCCCAAAACCTAAACTCACATAGTTTTGTGGTATTTCTGGTCCATCAATAATCGTAGCAATTTGTTTTAAATAAATAGGTTGGTTTTGCTGCACACCAACCACTAAATTTTCAACATCGGTAACAGATTCTATAAACGTCCCAGTACTTACTAAAAACTCAGTATCATTTTTATCAAAACTACCAGATTTCAACTGTGTATTATTAGCTTTTATCATTTCAGAAACCGATAAAAAATCTAATCCGCTAGCAGCCAATTTATCCTTATCTAAAACCACACGTAATTGTCGGTTTCTACCACCTATTTTATGTGTTATTGCTACATCATTTACCTTTTTAATTTCACTTTCTAGCTCCTGTGCTATTTGTCCCAATTGATAATCATCGTACTTTTCACTCCACAGGGTTAATCCCAACATCGGCACATCATCAATAGCACGCGTTTTAATCAACGGAAACGTCACACCCTTTGGCATTTCATCCATGTGCTTATTAATTTCATTGTATAATTTCACAAACGAACGCTCAATATCTTCGCCAACATAAAACTGCACGATAACCATCCCCTGTTCTTTCATAGAGGTAGAATACACATACTCAACCCCTTTAATATTTGAAATTAGTTGTTCTAAAGGCTTGATAACACGCGACTCTACTTCGGTAGGACTAGCACCTGGATATCCCACAAAAATATCGGCAATAGGCACATCAATTTGTGGTTCCTCTTCTCGCGGAATTAAAAACGAACTATACACACCAATAACCATAAACACGATCATTAAAAGCACTGTAAGTTTAGAACTTATAAAAACTTTGGCTATTTTTCCAGCTAAACCTTCTTTCATAATATAAGCCCCTTTTAATTTCCCCAAAGGGGAAAAAGTATTACGGGGTATTTTTTTAATTAATATTTATTTTCATGTGTTTCGTGCTAACTTCCTTCCCTTAGGGAAGGATTGAGGATGGTCCTATTTTAGCGCCATTAAATAGTTTTCCTTCAGAAGAGACTATATAGGTTTCACCAGATTTTAAACCAGATAACACTTCTACTTGCTCTCCAACCGTTCTACCTAAACGTAACCAACGTAATAATGCTGTATTACTTTGGCTCACCGTATAAATTCCTGAAAGCTGACCTTTAGTTATTATAGCATCTGCTGGTATTAAAACCATTCCATAAGCCGTTTTTCTTTCTACAGGAAATTGTACACTCGTAAACATGCCCGATAAAATATGAACATCGGTTTTATCCAAATCTATTTTTACTAAATATTGTCCGCCTGTATGTTTTGCAGATGTGCTTACTTCGCTTACGTTTCCTTTTAATGTTCTATTAATAGATTTTACCAACACATCAACTGTAGTTCCTTTTTTAATTTCAGAAATTTCCGTTTCTGGCACCATAGCCATCACTTCAAAATCTCCCGGAGTTTCTACGCTTATTAATGGCATACCTGGATTTGCCATATCTCCAGCTTCTATATTTTTGCTGGTAATTACCCCACTAAATGGCGCTTTAATATTACTATATGCAAACTGAGCGTTTACTTCATTTTTCATTTGGTCAGCAGCTTCTAAACGTGCTTTTGCCATTTCAAAATTAGCAGTAATATCATCTAACTCTTTTTGAGATGCGCTGTTATCTGCAAACAAGTTTTTAAAACGATTATAATCTTTTTGGGCATTATTAAAAGCAGCTGTAGCTTCTATAATACCGGCTTTTACTTGTGCTTGCTTCGCTTGTAAATCGACACTATTAATAGATACTAATAATTGTCCTTTATGTACTTTATCTCCAACATTAACATATACTTTATTAACAGCACCCATCATTCTGGTGCTTAAATCGGCACTATTTTTTGCTTGAATTTTACCGCTAACTGATAGAAATGGACTATTGCCATTAGCTTCTACCTGATTAACTTTTACTTTAATGGCAGGCGAATTATCTGCAACCGACTTTTTATCATCACTACCACAACTTGCTATAAATAAAGATGCTGTAACTAGTGTAAATAAGTATATGTATTTTTTCATTTTTATTAATTTAATATTTTAAGTTATTGTTGCACTTCGACTGCGCTCAGTGTGACATTATGATTATATGTGCTATCTGTTATTAACTGAATACTGCAACTGCTTACTGTAAACTGTATTATTCTTTAGTTAAAAATCGCAAATAAGCTTGCGCATAATTGTATTCAAAAATGGTTTGATAATATTCTAATTGCTTTTGAGCGTATTGAGTTTCTACCAATAATAAATCGGATGTTTTTTCTAAGCCTTCTTTAAACCTGTTGGTTCTTATTCTTAAAGCTTCTTCAGATTGTTGCAAAGCCAGTGTTGTTAAATGCAACTTATTTTCAGCATCAACTAGCATACGCTTTGCTTTGTTTAGTTCTAAATTGCTTTTCGATACATACTGCTGGTATTCTAATTTTGATTTTTCAAATTCAGCTTTACTTTTTTGTGCCTTCCCAAAACGTTTAGATCCTTGAAAAATATTCCAACTTAATTGCGCTCCAAATAAATAACCATTAGCATCGCCATGAAAAACTTGATCGTCGTACAATTGATAATTACCAAAGGCGTTTAATGTTGGCAAAAAAGCCATCTTATCGGCTCTATTCATAGCTCTATAAGCATCCGATGCTAATTGCATCGCTTTAATATCTGAACGGTTTTCTGAAACCATTTTATCTTCTAGCTTAAAACTTGAAACCGATAAACTATCTATTGGCTTATAAACAACATAGTTTTCATCATTCATTAAAAATGATAGATAATTTGAAGCATTTTGAACACTACTTTTAGCCGTTTGTAATTGGTTTTGAACCTCGGTTACTCGTACCTCTACATTCAGCACATCGGCACGTTGTAAATACCCTTGTTTAAAACTATTGTCTGCTAACTTTTTATTGGCATTTGCTGCTTCTAATGTTTTTTCTAAAACGTCAACTGCTTTATATGCTAATTGTAATTGCATATATGCTTTATCAACTTCAAACGTTAAATAATCTGTTGTACGCTGCGTTTTTAAAGACATAGCTTCCATTTTAGATTTGGCTGCTTTACGTTGATAAAAACCATCTAGATTAATTAGCGGTTGCTGTATTTCTATCTTTGTTGCGTAATTTTCAATTTGCGAAGGATTATTAAGCAATGCTGGATTAAAATCATTTTGCGTTAAAATTTCTTGATTTAATTTAGAGCCAAAAGCCATTAACGGGTTTGTTGTTGCAATTCCTGTATGACTTGCTGTTATATTTGGTAAAAACACGGCATTGGTTTGTCTATAATCTGCGCGTGCTTTTTTAAATTCTTGCTCTGAAATTTTAATGGATGTATTGTTATCTGATACTTTAGATAAAACATCACCCTTCGTTATTGGAACAAGCTCTTGAGCTTTAATTGAAATAGTCCAAAACAATATGGATATAATAAATAAATGAATTGCTTTTCTCATTAATAATTTAAATTTGTTAATGCAAATGTATACTAGGAAGATGTAAATGATTGTAACAAAGGTTACCAAGGAGAAAACACCCAAACAATGAGTACTTTTAACAATAAACTAACCAAAAACGACTAACCAACCTAGTTAGTCACTCTCTACTAATTGTAACTTATAGTCACTACACTATTACTTAATATCTATAAAAAGCAATAATATAAATTTTAAAAACAAACAAAAAGGGCATTAAATAGCCTTTGTAATTATACTAATAATTTCATTTTTCTGAACGATTCCGGACTGTCTCCATATTTGTTTTCCTTCATTAAAAAGCATTAATGTAGGCACATCTCTAACCTGATAACGTGCTACTAAGCCTTGATTTTTATCAACATCAATTTTAATAATAGAAACACGTTCACCCAGTGCATCCTTAACTTGTTTTAAAATAGGACTTATCATTTTACATGGTCCGCACCATTCTGCAAAAAAAATCAACTAAAATAGGTTTGTTTTTATTTAGTATTTCAGAAAAATCACCCATACCTGACTATATTATTACTAGAAAAATTAAAATTTAGATTATAGCTCTTTACCTATGTGTTCTTATTTTTTTGAATTGTAACAACTTAATAATGTGACAAAACAAGTCTATAAAAAAAGTATTTTATACTTTTTTTAAATAAAACATAAAACTACTTTAATTTTAACTTTTAATAGGTAACCTATGGTACTTTAGAGTTTTATATTAAGAATTTATCCATTTTACTCAAAAATTAAAATTAGTAAAGGAATAATTATTATTCCTTTACTAATTTTAAACTACTAGTACCATAAGCTGTTTTTACTTTAACAAAATATAATCCTGATTTTAAATTTGATCCGTTTATTTTTACTTCATTTAAACTCGGTATTAAAGTCAATACATTTTTACCTAATATATCAAATACTTGAACTAAAGACATTTGTATGTCTTGTGTTTTAACTGTCCAAAAATTGTTAGTTGGATTAGGAAAAATGTTAAACTCAGTAGTTTTATAATCAAAAATTCCTGCTGTTTGATCTGGGTATAATTGGCTTTTTGGTACCACTTCTTTTTCATGAAATTCACTCAACCACTCTAGCTTACAACTAGCACCTCCATTATCCTCAAAATACTCTAATTTAATATCATACTTCTCACCTTCAATTAATTGAACACCTCCTGAATATTCAACTCCATAATCATTTATCCACTTGTCGATAATTAGTTGATTATTTACCCATAATCTTCTTCCATTATCACTATTAATATAAAAAGTATAATAACTTGAAAATTTTGGCTGTATAAACCCGGTCCATCTGACAGAAAAATTATCCTGACTAACCCCAGAATTAGGAGAGTCAGAATCCCAGCTAAAGTTTATAGTACTATCTACTGTAGTATATTTTAGTGTTTCAAAATTTTGCCCATTAAAATAATCAGCTTTTAGACCTTGACCAGTACCAACCTTTCCTTCTGGAGCAAGCAGTAGCTTCCATTGTCCTTGCGTTTGATTGTTATCTGGCATTTGCCGAACATTTCCTTCTATACTTGTGTTTTCTGATTCTAATATTTTTCCACTATGTTGAGCCATAATTTTATAATACCCATCTCCAGTCGGTATTAAAATAAACTTCTGATGTGACTGACCCAAGTATGGCCATTGATTAACATTTGCTCCATCAGATAATTTTTTTCCTCCTACTTCTATTGACTTATTACTATGTACTGCCAATATCTGATATGCCCCATCTCCTAAATGAGAAAATTTAAATTGTTGATTAGTGCGTGATGTTAACAAATACTGCTGAATATTCGGACCATCTCCAGTGGCACCTGTTCCTCCTGTAACATCCATATAATAGTTACTAGCCCTGTTCTGAAGGATATAAGTGCCAGATAAATTTGTCGCCCCATTAACCTTAACCTTTAATGAGATGGCACTATCTTTCCAAGCTCCTAAATCTGATGTATCTTCAGTAATTTCTACTGAATCGCCATTAAAATTATCTTGATCATATATAATGACTTTATACCCTTTACTAACTTTTAGAGAGGCTATCTCTTTATCAAAGAGGCCAATACTGTTAAGGTCTGCCAATGTGTATTCACCAACCTTCAATGCTGCCGAAAATCCATTAAAACCAGAATCTACATAGGCCGTTACCAAACCTGTTGTAGAATTTAAACTTGGTGATGATTCAGGGTATAGTTGTATTTTAGGCACTATCTGGCGTACTTGAGAAGCACTTTGCCATTCTAAACTACAGGAAGCGCTTTCTGTGCCTTCTGCATACTCTAACTTAATATCATATTTTCGACGCGCTTTAAGTGTTATAGTACCACTTCTTGTAACTTCCCCAGAATCTGTAAATGCATCAATTAATACATTTCCATCAATGGTAAGTTTTACTCCATCATCACTGGTAACATAAAATGTATATGTTTCAGAATATTGTGGCTGAATTTCTCCTGTCCATTTTACAGAAAAGTTATCAGTATTAACTCCTGTGATTGGCGAACCTGAACTCCAATCGAAATTTATAGTAGGGTCTATTCTTGTTGCTACCTGCGATTCAAAATTCATTCCATTATAATAATTACCAGTTAAACCATCACCATTACCATATATACTTGTTGGATTAATTGGTAAATCATTTGCTTCACGCATCAATTCGAAAATATGATCTGGACGTACTACAACATAGTCTGAATTAAGAGCTGTAGCAATATTTTTAAAAGTCGTAGGTGTTGCATTGTTCCATGGATTACTTTGAATGATTAGAAAACGCGGAGTGTTCCCATCCCATCCCTCTGTTCCATAACCAATATGATTAAGCATGTTTTCCTCATTCGAACAATAATTACATGTCAAAGGCATACTTGGAAGACTTTCATTGTATATACTAAGTGGACCACCTGTATTTTGAGCTGTTAGCCCTAGTGTACTAGGAGCATAATCTGCGAAAGCCTGACCAACATCTAAGTCTATACCTCCAGTAATTGTATTCCAAATAGTAATAACACGTAAACCTGCTTTTCTATTATATTCCTCCGTTTTCTTAACAAATTGATTCAATTCAGTCTGATCTGGAAAAAAATTAGGATAAGAATATCCATATCCCGAAGGGCCTGAAACTAAATTATCATTTTCTGTTGCCGATTCGTGAAAATAATTAAGTGCTCCTGGCATGGCATCAACCATTGCAGGAGATACTGTCCAACCTATTGGAACTGACCCACGATCTGGGTTTTCCCAAATCTTTTTCATAAGGTGTTCTACATATTGCAAATTATCGCCATCACTAATTATGAAAGCTACATATATTTTATTTTGCAGTACTGGTTTAGGCGGTATTGGTTTAACATTAATTTGACGTGACATACCACTATGAACCGTTAAGTTCGAACAATAGTCACTAGCTATAGTAGGGATTCCATAATTAGAAGCCCTTTCTACACCTGGTCCTTCTTCAGGCCACCACCCCATGTAGTTGGCACCATCAGGCATAGATGCAAAAAAACTATTTAAAAGGTCACTTTCACCACTCACTTTTGGGTCAAGCCAAATTACCGCAGCCCCCACTCCAATGGCATATTCTCTCAACGATCCTTGATGATAATTCGGATGCAACCCGATTAATAAACGATGGTCAATACTTGGCCAATAGGTATCAAAAAGTTCCTGATAAACTTCTAACTTACTGTTAAATTGACCACGTAAATCAAGTAATATTGGAAAATTATATGGTTCTGATGTTAACTTTGTTAATAACGTGGGCGAAGCAATAAGTGCCTTTTTATCTTTTGCCAGTGTGGTAGCCAAACTAACAGTGTGTATCTGATTGGGATCATACACTATTAATCCTGCTACTTCACTTTTGTATTTTGTTACAAGCTCCCAATTATCAGAATATTCAACATAATTAAGGCCTAGTGAATTTAACCATGAATATGGCCCTTCTGCATGTGCGTCTCCATCATAAACAAACATTCTGGGTTGGGTTAGGTTTACAATACCTTTCAGAGAAGTAAGTAAGTACCTCTCTTCTTCAGATTTATTGCTAAGCCAAAATAAATCCTGGGTTTGTGCCGTGACTGGAAAGGATGGTAAAACTTGTCCCGAAGGCCAAGTTAATTGGGCAATTGCAGAAATACTGAACAATTGAAATACTAAAAACAATAAAGTAGCAATCCTTAAAGGTAATTTATTTATATTATTCATAAAATAAATTTATACGTAATTAATACTGTAAATAAAAATCTATATCGCCTAAATACACTCATTTTTTATTACCATCTCCCCATGTCTCTGAAACTACAATTCTAACAAATCTAACTGTTCGTTTTGAGTCTGCTATATAATTAAACATCTGGCTTTCTTGATTCCTAAATTAAGAAACCAACTCAACAAATTTTCGCTTGCAAATAGGTCTATTTTATTCATTTTAAAAATTCATTGGTGGTGTCTGACAAATAAAAAAATCATTATAACCTATTAAAATGCTTATAAATAGTAGACCTGAGCCTAAGCGCATTGTGCGTCATAAACTCAGGCCTCATTACTAAAATCAAGAATTATTATCCTTACAAGAATGTTTTTAACTCTATAAAGTCATTTTGACTTTTATATTATTTTTTATCAGCCTCAGAATCATTCATCTTTTGCCTCAAGAGCTATTTTACGAATACGATGGTTAGACTTGTCACCGATATAAAAAGCACGCTCTTCCTCATTATAAGCAATTCCAGTTGGCTGGTCAAAACGAGCTTCCTCTCTCAGGTCGCCGTTTACATAGCCCCATGGATCAGGATTAATACTTGAGCTACCTCTTCCAGCAAATGTGGTCACACTTCCTTCAGGAGTCAATTTTCGAATATCATGGTTATGCTGCTCTGTAAAATAAAAATCATATTCGTCCGTTTTACTTGCTTCAACATAGTCATCATTTTTCACGAATACGCCCTGGTAGGGGTTTCTCAAGCGAACACTAGAGCCCACTCCATCTTGATAACCGTTACTCCCAAGTTGACCACATACAAGATAGGGTTGATTAAATTGTTCTTTTTCCCAATTATAATCCACACGGAGGATATAGTGCTTATTAATAATTACTATATAAGCATAGTTACCAGTAGGATGTATAAAAACCTTATATTCCCATCCAGGATCATGAACTACAAACAAGGTTTCGTATTCCTTATCTCCAAGTCCTTCACTGAAATATTTATTCAGATCAAAACGGAAAAACTGCCCCTTCTCATAACTGTTGAAATACAGTTCTCCATTCACCGGATGAACCGATGCACCATTACATTGCCTGTATCTCGTCAGGATCTCCCTGTCTTGCCAATCTTGGTCGCGAGATAACCGGTATGTTGCTCGATCATTTTCTCCGCCACGGTCTTCCGCTATAATCATATATTGACCATCATTCGTAAAATCAATACTCCGTGGTCGGTCAAAATCAGAGCGTTTTTTGGTTACTGTACTATCTGCAAAATTGATTAGATAAAGGCCATTGTTACCGTCAAATACTGTCCACAAATGCTTAGGATTGAGCGGATCAAACTTCATAAATGAGGGTTCCCAAAACCCACTCGCCATCTCATTCTCGTTATCAGATATGAATTTACCGTCCTTCCAAGGTTCATCACCCCGGTCATTTTTGTACCCTACCACAGTCGATACCACCATCTTACGCTGATAGTCAAAATCCGTGTCTGAATAAGCAATTACCGGTCTATCCTCTTCCCCTATACGCACTTCAATATCACCACCAAATGCTTGTTGGGGTACCAGACAATAAAGCGACTCACCATTTACACTGATTACAATTGCCTCTTTTCCTCCGATAAAAACCGATACGATACTAGGATCTGTTCCAAAATTCTTTCCGTAGATAACAAGACGCTGCCCTGTACCTCCTGATTCAGGAGTGAAGCCAGAAACCTCAACGGGTTTCGAAGCGTCAAAGGGCGGATATGTCATCTCTTCCTTATCATCACTTTGACAACCGTAAAAGCCAA